>Ga0255112_1000014_pt1 | contig 55472 bp, 54 predicted proteins | sample Law_Yuk_RepB_8h_FD_188470 | JGI IMG/M metagenome (GOLD analysis project Ga0255112, IMG submission 188470) | Freshwater microbial communities from St. Lawrence River, New York, United States - Law_Yuk_RepB_8h | ecosystem: Environmental > Aquatic > Freshwater > River | place: USA: New York... | reverse complement strand
GCCAGCAACTGCTCGCTAAATCGACGAACCGACGACAAGCTTGCCAAGTCAAGTTGCCGAACTTCAACCGAACCCTTGCCAGTACGCAGGCTTTGGGCGGCCGCCTCGGCCTTCTCGACGTTGCGACACGCCATGATCACACGCGCTCCAGCACCCACAAGATTGCGGGTGGCTTCTAGACCAAGACCGGAGTTTGCTCCAGTGATACAGATGGTTTGACCCGAATGATCAGGGATATCCCTAGTGGTCCAGCGACTTTGCGACATGAACGATATTCTCACACATGTCGCGACGACAGCAATGTGTAGGATTCGCCCTATGACTCGCGGCATGGAAAATACCGACAGCGCTATCCGCCTTCGTTTAATTGACAGCACGCTTTTCATGATTGACCGCGATGGCGTTGACGGCGCTCGTCTGAAAGACATTGTTGAACACGCCGACATGACAACCGGTTCGCTGTACTGGTTCTTTAAAAATCGTCGAGCCCTCATCAACGCCGCGTTAGCCGAACGTTACGTTCGCAAGATGCGCACCTTGACAAATTTGGTGACCGAGGCTTTTAGCCACGGTGCCGACGTCAACGATCCATTGTTGATCATGAGCGAAATTACCGTTCAACCAAACCTGCCCGATCGTGTCGACGCTCGTGCCGAACGAGTGCAAGTGTTAGCCGCTGCGCTCGAAGATCCCGTACTCGCTAAGCATGTCGCTGATATTCAGCGTCAATTGTTGAAACAGATTAGTGACATCGTCAAAGAGGCTCAGATCCAGAAATTCATCCGATCTGACGTCGATCCATACGCAGTGGCCGTCATGTTGCAATCAACCGCCATCGGACTGGCCAGTGTTGACCTCGCCAAAGATCTCATGCCCGACCTCAAGGCTTGGAACGACCTGATGAATATTGTGGTTCTTGCACTCCGAGCCTGATTTTCAAGTCGCAACGACGACTTGACTCCCGTCACCATGCCAACACCTGCGCGCCATCGCTGAGTAACCTGATTTCGCTGTAATTTTTGCCCTCAACCACTTCTGATGACCCCCTTATGACGACACCTCAACAACGCAAAATCATGATGGCCGGGATCGGCGTCGTTGTCCTCGGTTGCCTAGTGGCTGCCGTAGTGAACGGTGGCTCGGGCTCTGGCGCAGTCTCAACCGACACCACCGTCGCGGTTGAGAACTCGATTGTTGACATCGCCCCTGTTGGCGTGGAGACCACCACAACTGTGATCGGCGTTGATTCAAGCGTTCCTGCCACCGACATCGCGGACCTTGCCGGCGATGACCCCACCACGACAACTGCGTGCACGATGACCGTTCGCTCACTCGGCGCTGGTGACACTGGCGAAAGCGTGACGTGCCTTCAGAACGCGTTGATCACTGCTGGTTTCTTGACGGGTACAGCGACCGGCACTTACGACAACGAGACTGCCAATGCGGTGAAGAAACTCCAAACCGAGCGCGACCTTTTCGTTGATGGAAAAACTGGTCGTGAAACAGCCTTGTCACTTGGTGTATGGCCCGATGAAACTTCGCTCGTCGTACGCACTCCACCCCCTGCCCCTGGCGCAGTTGACCTTCTTGGCTATGAACTTTCATCGGTCGCAACGAGTGGTCCCGACGCTCCCCCGCTGCCCGCAAATTCAGGATCAGGTCGACGCTTGGTGTACGACCGAAATGGTCAACGCGTCTGGGCGGTCGGTGACGACAACGTCGTCATCCGTTCATGGTTGATATCGGGAAGTAAGTACAACAACGAAACTCCCGGAACCCACAAGGTGTATAGCCGTTCAGATGTGTCAACTGCGTGGAACGGCAAGGCTTACCTGTACAAGATGGTGCGCTGGCTGAAGACCGACATTGGTGCCATTGGTTTTCACGCGTTGCCGATCCACGTTGAAGATAATTCGCCGTATCAAACCGACGCCGAACTCGGGCAGCGACTCTCTGGTGGTTGTCAGCGTCAGGCCAATCTTGATGCCGACTTCACCTGGGACTTCGCTCAAGTCGGCACGCCAGTCGTTGTGATCTAGCGCAAGTGCATTAAAGCTATTTGCCAGCAATCAATCGCGTCATCGCCGACTCGGCTGCTTCAACATCATCTCGTTCTGTATTGACAATCGAACTGAGATAGCTCACTGCAACATAACCATCGGCAACCATTCCGCCATCAGTGTCAGTCGGAAGTTCGGCTGCGTCTCCCCAAGCCATGCGCACGTAGAAGCTGCCTTCATGACCCTCTTTAGGTTCGAGGTTGGCAGTACTCATGCGGCGCGGCGGTTCATGGCCAAGTCGTGCCGACTTCCAACCCTTGATCTCACTGAGTTCGGTATTCGGCACATTGATGTTGGCCACAATCGGGGTCGTCGGCATGTTGGCTACCAATCCTTCGACAAAGGCCGCAGCAACTGATGCTGCGGTCTCCCACTTCTGACCAACCAACATTTCGTCCCAACCTTGGCCCTCGACACCGAATCCGGTGACGGCTTGGCTGACTGCAATACCCGAAATCAAACCGTTGCGCGCAGTGAGAGCTGCACCCACAGTGCCCGAGTGGTACACCGATCGACCCACGTTGGCGCCAGGGTTGATTCCAGAAACAACCAAATCGAACGGCGCACCGAATGCACCAAGACGCGAGAACATCACACAAAGTGCCGGAGGCCCAGTGACAGCCCACGCTTCATCAATACCGTCAACATGAGCACGATGCACTTCGGGCTGGATGAGATGCAATGCACCGAGTGCTGCACCAGCACCCGAAAACTCGCGATCGGGTGCGGCAATGACTACTTCACCAAAGGGACGCATCGCACGAGCTAAAACATGCAATCCGACTGAATCAATTCCATCATCGTTAGTTAGCAAAATTCTCATAATGACATCGTTGCCGATCGGGTAGTAGAGATCTTCATAAAAAGGGTGACGCTTGGCTTAACGTCCAGTGAAATTCGCGGGGCGACGTTCGAGAAACGAGGCCACACCTTCACGATGATCATCACTCTTGAAACTTGCCGACATTGCCGACGTATGTCGTTCCATATGTTCTGAAACTGGAGCAGTGAGGCCCATGTACGTGAGTTCTTTGATGAGTTTCAAACTATGCGGCGAGCCGTTGGCGATTCGTTCAGCAAGTTCATAAGCCCGTGGCAAGAGATCGGCCGACTCAACAACTTCAAGCACATACCCAAGCCGCAATGCCTCCGCAGCGTCGATCATGTCGCCTGTATAAGTCAGGCGCAGAGCGTTTTGTACTCCGATAATTCGCGGCAGCAACCATGTTCCTGCACCAGTGTCGGGCACGAGCCCACGATGCACAAAGTTCCAGGCAAACTTCGCATTGGTTGACGCCAATCGAATATCGCATTGCGACGTGAATTCGGCACCCATGCCAACTGCAGGCCCGTCAATGGCACAGATCGTCGGCTTAGGACACTGCACAATGGGCCACCATTTTTCGGTTTCTTCAGCCGATCCCCGCAAACCTCGCTGCGCCCCCGGAATGGTTGATAAATCGGCCAAGTCAGTTCCCGCACAAAACGCGCCAGGGACTCCAGTGATGACGAGCGCTGCAATATCGTCTTCACCCGCATGCTGCACTGTTTCGATGAAATCAAAAAGAATCGCAAAGGTCATCGCATTCTTCTTTTCGGGTCGATCAATGGTGATCGTGCCGATCTTGCCGTCACGCGTGTATTTGATGTGCTCGCTCATCACAGTCCTTACCTCGAAACCAATTTGTAATCGCTGCTTTCGGGCACCCGAGTCTGTTCCCAGAACTCAAGAACGCTGAACGGCCAGTTTTGCGCACTACGTCCATGCGCATTCTTGTACCAACTGCTCACCGTCGAAAAGCCCCATGTGCGCAGCTTGTTGGCTGCGTCAATACGTTCGTTGTATTCATCGTGAACTTCTTGCAACGGATCAAGCGAACCCAAGTTTGATTCGAGCAACATCTTTGCGCACTCAACCAAGTAGTACACCTCGCACTCGCTGAAATAGATGATTGATCCATTTGCGACGATGTTGGTGTTAGGACCGTACAAACAGAAGAAGTTCGGGAAGTTAGGAATCACCACTCCCAGATAGGCCCGAGCATCCCCCGACCACTGCTCGTGTAGATCAACTTTGTTGCGACCTGTCACCTTCATTGGGGTCAAAAACTGACTGGCCTTGAAACCTGTGCCGTAGATGATCACGTCAACTTCACGAAGTTGCCCATCTGCAGTACGAATGCCAGCAGCTTCAATGCGCTCAATCTTGTCGGTCACCAAACTCACATGTGGCTGACGCAGGGTGAGAGCAAATGCACCGTCGTCCACCACGAAGCGCTTTGAAAGTGGCGGATAGTTCGGAGTCAATTGCGCCCGCAGCGTGTCATCACCTTCAGTGAGAGCATTTGTCCATTCAGTCAACATCTGTCGCATCATCTCGTTCATGAGACCGACCGACTTTTCTGTTGGCGGATAATCAGGATCAACCGTTGCTGCGGGCAACATGCCTTCGGCGCCACGCCAGAACATCGAGAAGCGATACCACGCTGCGTAGAACGGCACATGCGAGAGCATCCAGTTGAAACCATTGGGAACAGTTTCTTGATAACGCGGTGCCGGGATCATCCACGGGGTCGTGCGCTGAAATACAAACAACTCTCCCGCTTGTTTTGCCACCTGAGGAATGAACTGGCACGCACTGGCACCTGTTCCGATGACGGCAACTTTTTTACCGGTGAGATCAACATTGAAATTCCAAGTAGCCGAATGGAACGAATCACCCTCGAAAGAATCAATGCCAGCGATATCGGGATAATTCGGTCGATTCAATTGCCCAACAGCAGACACCAAAATGTTCGCGCGGTCGACACGCTTGGTTCCGGCAGCGTTGATCGAGGTCACAACCCACTGCTGTGCGTCTTCATCCCAAACCGCCGATTCAACTTCGGTCTTGAAATTGATGATGGGTAGCAAACCGAATTCTTCGGCGCAGTTACGGAAGTACTCGTGCAGAACTTGCCGCGGACTGAAGAAAAATGGCCAGTCGTGCCGCTGCGCGAAACTGTAGCTGTACATGTGGTTTTGAATGTCAACGCGACAACCGGGATATTTGTTCTCCAGCCACGTACCACCAACATCTTCATTCTTTTCAAGGATCGTGACGGGAACTCCTGCTTGGCGTAGACGATGTGCCGCAGCAATACCCGACATTCCAGCACCGATGATGATGGCCGAAAATTCACGGTCGGGAGCGATTGATGATTTGTTCCACTGCGGTGCACGGAGTTGATCACCATCGAGAGCCAGTTCTTCAAGCAGTAACGGAACGTAACGTTCGCTCACTGGCTCTCCGGCGACGAACTGCATGATCACTTGTAAGCGCTCAAGCGATGGACGGGCTGGAACCCCTTTTTGTTCATCACGGAATTTGCGCAGACCTCGCATCACGATGTCGCGCGCCAAAGTTTGTTGCTCTTCGGTATAACCACTTTGTGGCTCGCGCAAAGTCAAAAGGTTTGGATACAACCGATCGTCGAGCACTTCAAGGTCGTCGGTGATATGCGCAACAGCAGTGAGCAAAGCCAAAAGTTCTGCCTCCGGCAACTGCTTCAGAATTTCTGCATCATCAAGTGGCAACGGCGAAAGTTTTGATGTGATCCCCATGACCCCACAGTATTCGCCCGACCACGAGGTCTACGCAGGCAAGCCGACTAGTCATGCCCTATGAAAGGGTATGTCTCAGCCCTTTTTGGCAAGAAGCAATGCCGTCACGGCTTTGCCGTCGGCTTTACCTTGACTGGCCTTCATGATGGCTCCGACCAAGGCACCCATGGCCTTTTGTTCGCCACCGCAATACTTCGACCAGGCTTCTGCCTGCTCGGCAATGACCTGATCGACGATGGCTTCAAGGGCCGAGTTATCCATGGCTTCAAAGCCTTTTGCTGCTGCGATCGCCACAGCGTCGCCACCACCGTTCGCCACAATTTCGGCCAACACAGTTTTCGCTTGAGTCGAGGTCAACTTGCCGCCGGTTTCCATGATGATCATTTGTGCGAGATCGGCTGCTGGCACTGTTGGGTTTGCACCCTGTTCAGCAAAGGCTTCTTTCACATGAACGAGCGCGCGGGCAACATCGGCGCCTGCTTCACCAACTGACATCACGTAATCGTCTTGGCCACGTTCAACAACCACCATGATTGCTTCGCCGTCGGCTGGAGCGCCGGTCGCTTGCGACAAACGTAAACGACGTTCACGCGGCAACATCGGTAATGCAGCACGAACTGCATCAATCCATGCTTGATCAGGATTCAAGGGCACGAGATCGGGCTCTAAGAAATAGCGATAGTCGTCGGCATCTTCTTTTGAACGCAATGTGTGAGTGCGACCATCGGTTTCGTCCCAGTGACGAGTCTCTTGACGAATCTTTTCACCAGCTTCAAGCAACACAATCTGGCGACGTGCTTCGTATTCAATGGCACGGCCAAGTGAACGAACTGAGTTGACGTTTTTGATTTCGCAACGAATACCCAATGGCGCGCCCGGCTTGCGCACACTCACGTTGGCATCGCAACGCATCGAGCCTTCTTCCATCTTGGCGTCAGACGCACCAACCGCGACCAAAATCTGGCGCAGTTCGGTGACGTATTGACGCGCTTCTTCGGGACTGGCGATATCGGGACGACCCACGATTTCAACAAGTGGCACACCAGCACGGTTGAAGTCGATCAATGAATAATCGCTGCCGTGAATACGTCCACCAGTTCCGCCGATGTGCGTGCTCTTACCAGTGTCTTCTTCGAGGTGAGCGCGCTCAACTCCGATGCTCTTTCCACCTGGCAGTTCAAGCCAACCATCGACGTTGATCGGTTGGTCGTACTGCGAGATTTGATAGGCCTTTGGCATATCTGGGTAGAAGTAGTTCTTGCGGTGGAAGGTGCTCGGTTGCACCTTGCAGTTCAGAGCCAGACCGATACGCATCGCTAGCTCAACTGCTTGGCGGTTCAGTACTGGCAAGGCGCCAGGAAGTCCAAGCGTGACAGGGTCAATGTGCGTGTTCGGATCATCGCCAAAGCGATTGGCGCTGGCCGAGAACAGCTTGGTTGCGGTTGCAAGTTCAACGTGAACTTCAAGACCACAGACAAGTTCGTATCCATCAAGCAGATATGAACCGTCGTTCGGAGCAACCTTGATTTCGTTCTTGCTCATGTCGTACTGAATTTCCGAGCCTTGAGTCTTGCTATCTGCAGCAGTCACTTTGCACCTCCGGCCGCGATCATGCTTCGTTCAAGAGACGCAGCAACTTTAAACATCACTTGTTCACCCAAAGTTGGGGCCAAGATTTGTACACCGACTGGCAAACCGTGAGCACCAGTTCCGAATGGAACGCTCATTGCCGGATGTCCAGCAAGGTTGGTCGGAATTGTGTAGATGTCGCACAGGTACATCGCCAACGGGTCATCAGACTTTTCGCCAACAGGGAACGCAACAATGGGCGACGTAGGCGTGAGCAGAACATCGGCCTTGGCGTAGGCACGAGCGAAGTCGTCGCTAATGAGTCGACGAACCTTGAGTGCCTTGCCGTAATACGCGTCGTAATAGCCAGCCGATAACGCGTAGGTTCCGAGCATGATGCGGCGCTTAACTTCTTCGCCAAAGCCAGCGGTACGGGTTGCGCTATACATCGCATTGGTGTCAGTTGCATTCACGCGCAGGCCGTAACGCACTCCGTCATAACGAGCCAAGTTACTGCTCGCTTCTGCTGGCGCGATGAGGTAATACGCAGTGAGCGCGTACTTCATTGACGGCATTTCAACATCAACAATCTTTGCGCCTGCGGCCGTCAATGCATCAAACGCCGCTTCAAGGCGAGCGGTGACATCGGGGTCGGCGCCACTTGGCATATCGGTAATTCGACCAACGCGTAATCCTTCAACACCTTGTGACAAAACGTGTTGCAATGACAACGGTGCCTGCGGAATTGATGTTGAGTCCATCGGGTCGTGACCGCTGATTGCTTCAAGTACAAGTGCTGAGTCGCGTACATCAGTTGAGAACGGGCCCATCTGATCGAGACTGCTTGCATAAGCAACTAAGCCATAACGGCTCACTGTTCCGTAGGTAGGCTTAACACCGACCACGCCACACAGTGCCGCTGGCTGACGAATTGAACCACCCGTGTCACTACCAATACTGATCGGCGAGAAACCAGCAGCCACAGCCGCTGCGCTTCCACCACTTGAACCGCCGGAAACTCGCGAAATATCGCGCGGGTTGAAGGTGACACCAAACGCTGAGTTTTCAGTGCTTGAGCCCATGGCGAATTCATCAAGGTTGGTTTTGCCGATGGCGACTGCACCGGCCGCGGCGAGTCGCTGCACAACAGTTGCGTCGTAGGGCGGGCGCCAGCCTTCAAGAATCTTCGACGAACATGTCGTCGGAATTCCGCGGGTACACATGTTGTCTTTCAGCGCGATCGGCACACCAGCCAAAACGCCGGGGTCACGACCTGCGGCGACATCGACATCAACACGAGCAGCCGCCGCACGAGCCTCGTCGGCAGTCACCAAGTTGAAAGCATGAATGTCACCTTCACGAGCAGCGATTTGGGCGAGGTGCGCTTCGAGAACGTCGACGGCCTTCAATGCGCCAGAGCGAACTCCATCAGCAATGGCAGCAGCGGTCGTGGGAATATTCGCGTGCGTTGTCATCTCAGCCGTCCAATCCAACAATCGGCGGAACTCGGAAACGTCCGTCTTCAGCAGCTGGCGCATTGGCCAACACCTCTTCACGATCAAGACCCGTGACCACGACGTCTTCCCGGAACACATTCGACAGTGGATACGGCTGCGTCATGGGCTCGATATCGCTCAAGTCGAGAGCATCAATGTCAGCGAAGTGTTCAAGCATTCCCGCCATTTGCGTGGTGATGCGTTGCACTTCATCGGGCGTGACGTCAAGGCGGGCTAAGCGTGAAACTTTGACCACGACCTCAGCAGAGATTCGTTCAGAAGGTGATTCGGACACACCTCAATGCTACGAGCACGACAGGTGGACGAGCACTGCCGATTCGGGCCACATGATGGGCGCGGGTAGACCCACTGAGGCCAAAAACTCACCCGAGTAGGTCAATGGCTCGCCTTTTTGCGCCCGCCCCACCCAATCGGGCTGCTGCGAGGCCGGACCAACCACCATGACCGAACCGGACGGGTCGGTTGGCACGATGTCGACGCGATATTGGCGATCAGGAATCAAATCCGGGATTCGCCATGTCGGAGGGGTCAGCGAAGTATCTGATGAAAGTTGGCAGTACGCCAAAAGGCCCTCGGTGCGGTCGCGTGAATAAACGCCATGGGCGAGGCTCGTGCCTGCCGAGATTGCAAAGGTGTCAAAACGAACGGTGTCGCCACCATGCAGCAGATCACGGTAGCCCTGATAAATATCGATCAGTTGTGCGAGCTGAGCAATCTCGTCGTCGTCACATTGTGTGATGTCGGCTTCGATGCCGAGGTGCCCGAAGAGCGCAGTCACTCCCCTAAATGCCATCGTGTGCCGACGACCCGTGGTGTGCGATCGAGACGGCCCGATATGTGAGCCCATCACTTCGGGCGGGATCACCATTGATGCGCCTCGCTGAATGAATTGTCGTTCAAGCGCATCGTTGCTGTCACTTGTCCACACTCGTTCAACACGACGCAACATTTCGTGGTCAATCCGACCGCCACCAGAGGCACACGATTCAAACTCCACATCAGGATGACGATCACGCAGTGCATCGAGTAACGCATACATCGCCACGGTTTGATCATGAGTTCCGGCTTTGCCATCAGCGCTACTGCCTTGAACATGCCAACGGTTCATATCCCACTTGATGTAACTGATGTCGTGGTTAGTCAGCAGTGCGTCAAGCTGAGTGAGCACGTGATCAAACGCTTCTTGACGAGAAAGATCGAGCACTAACTGGTTGCGTCCCAAAACCGAGTCGTACCCATCGGTTGCAAGAGCCCAATCGGGATGCGCTCGCAAGAGATCACTATCGGGGTTCACCATTTCGGGTTCGATCCATATTCCAAACTGCATTCCAAGGTCGGTCACATGATCAATCAATGGTTTCAACCCATCGGGATAGACATCATCAGACACCCACCAGTCACCCAGACCAGTTCGATCATTACGACGACCACCAAACCAACCGTCATCTAACACGAATCGCTCAATTCCGACGTCCGCAGCACGATCGGCCAATTCTTTGAGCTTGTTGACATCGTGATTGAAATAAACCGCTTCCCAAGTATTCAGATGAACTGGGCGCGGCGAAAGATTTTGGCGCGGTGCTCGTCGGCGAGCTTCATTGTGAAATCCCCACGAAGCTGGCGTCAAGCCACGCGATGAATAAACGCCAATAACTTCAGTTGTACTGAAGGTTTCACCGGCGTATACACACATCTCTCCCGCATGAAAGAGTTCGCCGCTTTGTATATAACGACGGCCGTCGGGCAATTTCTCGGCATAGACAACGTGATTGCCACTCCACGCCGCGTGCACTCCCCACACGTCTCCAGCCCATTCTCCAGCACCAGTTTGCATTGACCAGATGTAAGGAGGGTGCTCATGTGATGTGCGACCCAAACGATTCTCGCTCGTCCACGCGCCATACGGCCAAGCAAATCGCTGAAGATCGAATTCTCGTATCCAGCGTCCGGCGAAGACACCAAGTTCTTCAGCATGACTTGGTAGTGGCAACGAAACCGTGAACGCGTCAAGCATTAATGGCGAGTCACCGAAGTTCTCAACCGTCGATTGAACTTTCAAAACGCTGTCATACGTGAGAGTGATGCGTGTTTCAATTCGTAATTCAGCAATCTCATCGACGGCTTGACAGACAAGAGTTGATTCTCCATCGCTTGCCAAGAGCGAATGCGATTCGTACACAAAACGCGGCGACCAATGCCGGCCCCCACGACGGTGGGCTTGAAAACCAGGACGACCCATGAATCCGTCGCCGTGCATCGGAACGATCGAAATCGGCTCAACGAATTGAATCGCACCGTAAGGCACGGGCGGGCGACTCCAAGTCTCGGGGATCTCATCAATTCGTGCACCCCAATGAAGCACAACCGGTATCCCCCGACGCACGTCTACAACGACGCTCGTGGTCTCGGTCGACAAATGCTCGATCACGACCCGAATCGTACGACCAATATCAGGCTGTTAGGCATCTTCGTGATGTTGCTTGCCGGGATGCTCGTCGCTGGCTCGGCGACGTTGGGTGTGAGGCGCAGCCTGTCGTCGGTCGACAACATCGGATGCCTCGATCACCGATTCTCTGACTACCGATTCGGCGGTATCCGGTTGGAGAATGGCGAGCAGGCGACGAGCCTCGCACCAACAACCCTGAACCAGCCCTCACAGAAGGCAACAATTTTCTTAAAACTTTTCATCTTCATATGCATTTGAGGGAGACTAAATAGATGGACCAAGATCTTCGTGTTGACCCTGCTCTTGGGACAGTTGTACACGTCGTTGGCAATCGCCAAGCCAGACCAAATTTGGCGACTAATGCGGTGACATCAGATTGTCCATTTTGTGTTGGCGGGCTTGAAGCTCCCGAGCCTTACGACGTCCGCTCTTTCGTCAACCGCTGGCCACCAATGCCTAACGATCGTTGCGAAGTCATTTTGTATACGACCGATCACAATGCATCATTCGGATCGCTCTCAATAGATCAGGCCACGAAAGTCATCGATCTTTGGGCCGACCGCACATCACAACTCGCGGCGCGACCCGATGTTGATTATGTCTTGGTGTTCGAAAATCGCGGCGCCGAAGTTGGTGCAACAATTTCACATCCGCATGGACAGATTTATTCTTACGACCATGTACCAGAACGCCCGCGTCAACTCTTCGCTAATTCCTGGACACCAGACGAAACAACCGAACGATTGATCAGCAACAGTGCCGAATGGACGAGTTACGTTCCTTTCGCCTCGGTCTATCCCACTGCAGTTACTTTGGCTCCACGTCAGCGGGTCGGCGACCTACATTCGCTCTCATCAAACCAACGTCACGAATTAGCGACATTGCTGATCGCCACGATCAATCGTCTTGACCAACTTTTTGACACGCCACTGCCGTACATGATGTGGATTAACCAACAACCCACCAATGGTTCAGTTGCTTACCCTTGGATGAGTATCGAAATCGTTTCACCATGGCGTCAAAAAGGACTGGCTCGTTTTATTGCCGCAGCCGAAGTTGGAGCCGGCGAGTATTTCAACCCCGTCGTACCTGAACAGCTGGCTGAAAAACTTCGTTCAATCAGCCAGTAAAACTCATTCGGTAAACGGCGCGAACTGCGGTGCCCGCTTATCGAGGTACGACTGCACACCTTCTTGGAAATCAGGTCGCATGACCGAAGCGTTCATCATGTGAATTGAATTCGTTGTTGCAGTGTCGGCATCGATTTCCCAATCGCCGTAGACCTGCTTCTTCATATGCGCCCAACTTGTTGGGCAGCAGTTCTCGGCTAGATCAGATGCGTACGCCATCACGTGACTCATCAATTCTTCGGCTGGCACAACTTGATTCACCAAGCCCATGCGTTCGGCCTCATCGGCAGTAATGACACGACCCGACAACAACAAGTCAAGCGCACGAGGCATACCAATCAACTTGGGAAGTGCCCATGACGAACCATATTCAGCAATCAATCCACGGCGACTAAAAGACGTCGTGAGTTTGATGCCGCTTGCTGCGAAACGAAGATCGCAGAAAAGTGCCAACACAAAGCCAACGCCTGCAGCTGCACCATTCATCGCCGCAATGATTGGCTTGGGATACGAAATGAAATCGCTGAATCGACCGGCACCTGTTGCGGGGCCGGCACCACCTGCGGGATTCGCGCGAATCTGATTGAGCGCGTCCATGTCGGCACCTGGACAAAACCCTTTTCCGGCACCGGTCACGACAACAACGCGAACCTCGGGGTTCAGGCGACATTCTTCAAGACGGGCGAAAAACTGCGCCGACATCGCAGCGCTCCATGCGTTCATGCGATCGGGGTTGTTCAGAGTGATGACTCCGATACCCGGCTTTTCGACAGAAACAAGAACTAGATCAGTTTGATTCGACATCTTCCTGACGATAGTCGTTTGGCTGAGAAATGTTCTTAGCCCTACGCATATCAATCAACAAATACACGACACAACCCACCATCATCAAAATGGCGATCCACTGATTGAGACGTAATCCTCCGCCGCTCTTGGCCGGATCAATGCGTAAACCTTCAACCCAGAAACGACCCAGGCCATAACCGCCCACATATAGAGCCATTAATCGACCGGGATGCGAATTCATTAAACGCCGCCCGACAATGACGAGCACGACAGCGAGTGCCAGGTTCCACATTGCTTCATACAAAAACGTCGGGTGGAAGAGCGTGCCCGGCGCATAGCCATCGGGCATATTCTCGGCATCGATTTTGAGGGCCCACGGCAAGGTCGTCGGTCGACCAAACAGTTCTTGGTTCCACCAATTACCCAAGCGTCCAATTGCTTGAGCAACCGGAACCGCTGGAGCAGCTGCCCACAACATTTGACCGATATCCATGTTGCGTTTTTTCGCAACGGCAACTGCAACGATTGTCCCGAGCAGGATGCCACCCGGAATACCGAGGCCACCCTTCCAAACTTTGACGATCGAACCTAGATCATCAGAAAAACGATCCCACTCAGTGGCCACGTGATACAAACGAGCGCCGATGACACCGGCCGGAACTGCCCACGTAGCAATTGATGCGGCTTCTTCGGGTCCGCCAACACCAATCAAGGTCATGCGCTTACCCCAAATACGTACCGCGATGATGACCCCAAGTGCGATCATCAAACCGTAAGCACGTAACTGCAACGGCCCGATATGGATCGCCGCGCTTCCAGGGCTAGGGATATACGAGAGAAAACTCACGCTGTAACTTTGGCAGCAAATGCCAGTGCAGATTCGTTAATGAAATCTTTGTCGTAGTCCTGTGTTGCCACATGGAAACTGCGATCGAGCAAAATGCGTTCGACTGGTCCGCCCCATTGCGCCGCCAGTTCGTCACTTGTTGCTGGATCAACAACATGGTCATTCTTCGAGGTGATCAACAACATTGGAATTTTGCACGAACCGTAGTGCGACAACATGGGCTTGATGCCATCTTCAACCATTGACACCAAAGGTGCGAGTGGAGTTTCGGGATACGAGCTTTCTTTCTCGTTGGGATCAGCGATGTCTGAGCCAATTCCTGGGAAGACTTCGGTTCCTTCGGCCAACATACCTTTGACCATCTCGATCATTTCTTCGGCCTGTGGTTGTGATGCTGGGTTGATACACACAATTCCCGATACTGACGGTTGTTGTAGCGCAGTCCATAACGTTAAAGATCCGCCCATCGACAATCCGGCGACCACCACTTTGTCGACTCGTGCCGCAAGACGGGCGTAAGCAGCGGCAACTTCAAAAGACCAATCACTCCAGCGGCTCGGAATCATGTCAGAGACTGCGGTTCCGTGACCCGGCAACCGTGGCAACTCGACGTCGTATCCAGCACCAGCAAATGCTTCAGCGACACCACGCATCGACGAGGGGTTTCCAGTGAAGCCATGGATACATAGTGCGCCGACGCGTTTCGTGCCATTGTGACTCCATGCTTCGGCACCAGCGATGACGGGGGCTTTGTCAATATGTGAACTCATACAGCAGTTCTAGCGGATTGAATCAGCGAAATTGGGGTCAGTCACCAATCTCGACTGTGCAATTTTCATAAACGCTTCAACCACAGTCGGGTCAAACTGTGTACCTGCTGCTCGGGCGATGTAGCGAACAGCATCTTCGACTGCCCAAGCTTTTTTGTACACCCGTTCACTGGTTAATGCATCAAAAACATCGGCGACTGCACAAATCCGTCCCGATAAAGGCACATCAGTCGCCCCGATTTGATTGGGGTATCCCAAACCATCCCAGCGTTCGTGGTGATTCAGAGCCACTTCTTCAGCCAACTGAACAAGAGGCGATGTGCTTCCCGACAAAATGCGCGCGCCAAGAGTGGTGTGAGTCTTCATCACTTCAAACTCTGCTGGCGTCAACGGACCAGGCTTCAGCAAAATCGAATCAGGAATCGCAACTTTGCCAATGTCATGCAAACGGGCAGCAGAACGCAATCGTTCGGACCATGCTGGATCTTGGCCAAGTAAGTGCGCAATCTCGGCACACATGTCGCCGACGCGTGCCGTGTGCTCACCGGTGTCGGTGTCGCGGAATTCGCCGAGAATTGCCAAACGTTCAAGAGCCTCTAGCTGAAACTGTTCAAGTTCGGTTGTCCGACCACGAACCAAGCCTTCGAGCTCACTCGTGCGCAATCGCAAAATTTCTGCTTGTTGACGAGACTCTTCGGCTTCGTGCGCCACTTGAAGGGTCTTGATGCGGATATCAGTGCCTTCATTGAAGATTGACTGATTGATCGCGAACTTTTGCTCTAAGTGGTAGACGGCCTCTTCAAACTTACCCATCGCCTTATACAAATCTGCCAAAGCGCAGTGCGCCGAAAATTCAATGGGCTTGGCACTGATCACTTCTGCTAATCCGAGAGCACGACAAAAGTGCGATAACGCTTCAGCATCATTCTTCGCAGATAGCTCAACTCGACCGAAGGCAAGTTCGACACTCGAGCGAACCGCGTCATCAAAAGAAACACTCGACGCATCGAGCATCGCCAATGCGGCGTTCAATAATGTCCGGGCTTGATCAAATTCACCTCGGCCGCCGTAGGCACCAGCGAGTGCCGCAAGTACTTCAGGCAAGAATCCAACGGCGTGCATCCGACACAAGGCCAGGGCGCGTTCACCGATTTCGATTGCGGTGTCGAATTCGCCACGTTCGGCCCGCAAGGACGCAACGTTCGCCAAGGTAATGGCATCAAAATCGGGGCGATTCAGTTGGGCATTCGCATTCATTGCTGCTTCGTAATTCACGATTGCTCGATCGGTGTCACCAAGCTCGTGGTAAATCGAAGCAATGGTGTTGAGCATGTTGCCTTCATCAATGCGGTGCCCAGTTCCGCGATAACAATCAAGCGCCTGCAGCGAACATGACAATGCCTCTGAGTGGTTTCCTGAATTGCTGTGCACCAAACCGATCAGACTTAATGACCATGCGACGACGAGCGGGACATCGTGGGCCATGGCGAAATCACGAGCTTCAACAGCTATTGCAAATGCATCACCTGGTTGCCCGTCGTAATGCGCCAATGATGCCAACCGATAGAGCGATTCTGCTTCACATTCAAAATCTTGATTTGCGCGAGCTAATGCTCGAGCCTGTTGAACAAGAACCCGTGATCGTTCAGGTTCGGTGGCTTCATGAGTTCGGGCGAGGTCGAGCAACAAGCGCGCCGAGTGATGCGATTGACGCACGACCTCAGTGTTGTTGGTTTGAACCTTTGTCACGAATGAACTCCCAGAAGACTGCTTGACCTGATTGTTTTCGGTCAAAAACCCCTCAACCTTGAATAAGTCAGCGAACTATCTTCAATTTCGGGCATGATTCATAAGGCGAACACCCTGTCGCTGACCCCGAGGAAGACCGACGGCCAATGCCTCCTAGTTGGAAAGAGAACGAAAGACGAGGTCAGAGCGTTAAACGGCGCCGTGACTTCGATCGAGCCGCCCTCTTTGCCTTCGTGCCTGTCATCGCGATCTCCCCCGTCTGGGTCTTGGCAATGACCGTTTTTTGGCTCCCTGTCACCTGGATCACCGGTGTCGCTTTGTGGAAAGTGCTTCTCGGGTACCTCGCAGCCGGCCTCGTTCTCTTCATTCCAGCCTTTCAACGGAGGGTTCTCACGTTGTTAATGGGTGCCCGCAAACCAAGTTCGCGTGAGGCTCCCAAACTGCAAAAAGCCTTCAATGAGGTCACGCAAGCCTGGCACCTTCGTCACCGACATTTTGTCGTTGGCGTCGTTGATGACAAAGATCTCAATGCCTTCGCGAGTGGAGGCCATCTCGTGATCGTCACATCATTTGCTACTCAAGAACTCAATCACGATGAACTATGCGGTGTTCTTGCCCACGAGCTTTGCCACCACCTTGGTTCACACACAATTGCCTTAACTATTGGCCAGTGGCTCACCTTGCCGGTCTATTTACTCGAACGTATCGGTGCATTCATGCACAACGTTTCAAAGGCGGCAACACAAACTTTTGCGCGAAGTTCTCAATCGGCGCGTTTGCTCGGCCAGACCATTGCCCTCATCTTCAATGCTTTTTCTTGGTTCTTTCGCTCTGGCTATTCGATGATGCGCTATCTCGGAAATTCGGTTGGACGCTCAGCAGAATTTCAAGCCGATCAACGCGTCGTGCGCATGGGTTACGGTCGACAGTTATCGGCAGCCCTGAAAAAGACCGTCGGTTCCCGCGACAAGAGTTCATCTCACCCACCGGCACGAACTCGTATCGCACGCATTGAAGCGTCATTGCGGCCAGGCAACTGGAAACATCCGTCAACGGGTCTCAAGTAATCGCCAATTAAAGACTCGCATAGGCATCGAGAGCCTGATTCACCTGATCAGTACTCACCGCACCTAAGTGACTCCACAAAACTTTGCCGTTGGTGTCAAACAAAACTGTGACTGGCACAGTTGCCGCATCAAGCGCTTCCAACAACGCGCCATTGTTATCAATCGCGACCGAAACTGATAAGCCGTTAGCACTCAAGAACGATTCGATCTTCTCTGGATCGTCACCGATATTCACTGCCAATATCGCGAGATCTTCTCGTTGACGAGAAATGTCTTGCAAGACCGGCAATTCGCGTTTGCAAGGCTGGCACCACACCGCCCATAACGAAACAAGAAGAGGGCGATCTTTCGAGGCAGCACCAATTGAAGTCGAGGTGCCGTCTAGTTTGGCCAACTCAATTTCGGCCACAGAAATTTTGGCAGACTGCGACCCACACGAAAGCAACACAGTTAGCAACGCGAACGACAGCCAACGATGAACGATTTTCATACGACCATGATCGTGACTGTTTCGTGCAGTCCGACTGTACACGCACCGAAGTAATAGCCAGGATCAACAAAAACCATTTTTTGAGTCTCCCCCGGCCGTACGGTAAACGGACCGACGCTATGAACCGCAACATCTAGGTTCACGATTTCAACGGTGTCACCCACGGCAATTGTTAATTGCTCCGGAAAATAGTCTTCGGTAAGCAGACCTTTGTCAATACGTTCTTTCGTACCATTCGGAATCTGATAGCTCCACACTTTTCCACTGCCTGCTGTCACGCTTGTCGAGTCACCAGTTGTCACTGAAAAAACAATGACAACTGCAACAGTGATTGGAATGAGAAATGCCAAAGCCGCCAACAGAACCTTGAGCGGCCCTGTGCGTACGAAGCCGACAGGATCAGAAGTATCAGTCACAAGAAAAAGTCCTCACGGAGCTTCGTCACGAACTTCGGCAACAACCGTGATCTTCCCGGCCGTAGCGAATGTCAAAGTCACATCAAACTTTGCACCCAACTCAAGCGGAGCAGCAATCTCCATCAACATGATGTGATAGCCGCCAGGCATCAAATCAACAGAACCACCGGCGTCAATCACGACCGAATCAACTTCTTGCATCACCATTTCGCCAGTTGGGGCATCAGAGGTCATCGACATCGAAGTATCAGCTGTCGCCATCACCATTTCGTGAATTTGCGCCATAGCTGCGATCGACGGGTCGATCGAGACGTCAGTCAGCTCATCTCCGTCTTTGGAAGAAATACTCATGTACACCGCGCCAAGAGACGTTTCCATCGGACTGGTTCGCGCCCATACCTTGGTGATCTCAGGACCAGAAGAACTGTCATCGCTGCCACACGAAGCGAATAACCCTGCTCCCGCGACAACAGCGAGTAGTAATCCGGTGATTTTTGACTTTTTCATTGTTTGCCTTTCAGTTATTGCTTGAGATTTGTTCAAGCAAGATTTTGAGATCGTTAGTCATGGCTTTGTTGTCAATTCCAAAGGGCCATTCGACTAGCACAGACCCGGTGTCGTCAATGACGTACGCCGTCGCGCTATGCCCCACTTCAATTTTTCCAGCCGCGTCCTCGGTCACTGTTGAACTTGCTAGAAACGCATTTTCGGCAGCCTCTAACTCATCCTGCGAGCTCGCATGTAGAGCATGAAAGCGATCGCTAAAGCTTGACAAGTATCCATTCAAGACTTCAGCGGTATCTCGTTCTAGGTCAACGGTCGCCATCGCCATGTCAACCTTCGAACCGTTGTCGCCGAGATTTTTCGTCGCACTGCGTACCGCCGCCAATGTGGTCGGACACAAATCGGGACAATTGGTGTAACCGAAATACATCACAAGCAGTTGCCCAGGCTCAGCTTTCATAGTGAACAGGTCTTCGTGGACTGCGTATTTACCCTCGGTCGTCACGTCAGTCAACGACACCGAACCGACTTGCAATGGTTCATCTCGAACAATTCCCCGCATTGAAGATGCGTCAGATCCACAAGAAGCAAGGACCATCATTATCGGGAGGACCACCCTGGCCATCACTCGCCTACGCATGTGTACAGGATGCCGATTCGAAGCAGTCCGACCTAAGGACCAAAGTCCTCTGCATGTTGTACGGACATCCATATATGTCACAAGTCGCTTTTTCGAGCGGTTTAGTTCCCGAGCAATCAGGCGCAGCGCCAGGGTCACGGATATCGTCGTACGTGATGTCTGCGTCACCCAACCAACCCGTTGATTCACCGTTCCTCGCTGCAGCGAACGGTCACAAACTTCGGCATACTCCGGTTTGGTTCATGCGCCAGGCTGGCCGCAGTCTTCCTGAGTACAAAGCAATCCGGGGAAGCGGAAGCATTCTTGAAGCCATCAAACAGCCAGTCCTCTCGGCCGAGATCACATTGCAGCCGTTTCTTCGCTACGGCGTCGACGCCGCAGTGCTCTATAGCGACATCGTCGTTCCGCCACATGCCGTTGGTTTCGGAATTGACGTCGCACCCGGAACTGGCCCTGTTGCCGAGAACGCATTTCGTTCACCCGACGACCTCAAGCGACTACGACCACTTGAAGCCGACGATGTTTCGTACGTCATTGAAACCGTCAAACTTCTTGTCGCCGAACTACCAACGTCGGTACCGCTGCTCGCGTTTGCCGGAGCGCCATTTACCGTCGCGAGTTACCTCATCGAAGGTCGACCATCACGCACGTACCAAAACACCAAACGCATGATTCACCTTGAGCCAGAGCTTTGGCACCAGCTCATGGATCGTCTCGTTCAACATTCGGTGACATTTATTGATGCGCAACTCTCTGCTGGGGCTCGGGCCTTTCAGTTATTCGACTCGTGGGCTGGATCACTTTCAAATGCCGACTACCGAGAGTTTGTTCTGCCGCACAGCAAGAAAGTCTTTGATCAACTTCGCGAGTTACACCCCGAAGTCGGCGGCATTCATTTCGGAATTGGTTGCGATCACTTGCTGGAATCGATGTACGAAGCTGGTCCAAAGATCATGGGCCTCGATTGGCGAACCCCAATTCAGTCTGCTCGTCAACGAATGGGCGCCGATCTCATCGTGCAAGGCAACCTTGATCCAGCACTAGTTCTGGCAGGTTCGCAGGCAGCGCTTGAGGGTGCCGAAAAAGTACTTGACGACAACGCCAATCATCCCGGTCACATTTTTAATCTTGGGCACGGAGTCGACCCCACAACCGACCCCGCTGTTCTTGAAGATGTTGTTGCATTTGTCCACGAAAAAACCCGAATCGAAGAATCATGACTCAAAAAACTGCAGTTCTCCTCATGGCCTACGGCACACCGCGTACGCCAGCCGAAATCGAGCCTTACTACACCGACATTCGTCGTGGTCGCGCGCCGACCCCCGAACAACTTGCTGATTTGGTTGCGCGCTATGACGCCATCGGTGGGATCTCGCCTCTCGCTGCTCGCACCGAAGCGCAACGCGATGCATTGCAAAAGGCACTCAACGCCATCGCTCCAGACACTTATGAAGTCGTTCTTGGTCTCAAGCACGCTGAACCCATGATTGAAACTGCAGTCAATGATTTGGCAGCTCGCGGTTTTCAACACATCATCGGGTTGGTACTTGCACCGCACTACTCATCATTCTCGATCGGCCAATACATGGGACGTGCCCGCGCTGCCGCCGAGCCACATGGCATGACAGTTGCCTCAATCGACTCTTGGGCGACCGAGCCCGCATTTGTTGAATTCTTGGCCACCGATTTACGCACGCGCCTTTCTGCAATGCCGACAAACACAAAAGTTCTCTTCACTGCCCATTCGCTACCTCAGCGCATCATTGATGCTGGCGATCCTTATCCCAATGAATTGCGATCAACCGCCGAAGCAGTTGCCGCCGCTGCAGGTTTAGATTCGTGGTCCTCATGGTCAATTGCCTGGCAGTCGGCAGGACGCACCCCTGAGCCGTGGATTGGCCCCGACATTTTGGCCGTCATTGATGATTTGGCCGAAAGCGAAAATGCCTCAGGTGTCATCGTCTGTGCGTGTGGATTTGTAGCCGACCACTTAGAAGTTCTTTTCGATCTTGATATTGAAGCGAAGCAACACGCTGAGGCAAAAGGTTTGGCTTTTGATCGCACGAATTGTGTCAATGACGATGCGTCAATCATGCATGCTCTAGCCCAGCGAGTGGTTTCAGCCCAGTCATGAGTTCACCCACCGATCCGAAACACATCGTTGTTATCGGTGCAGGTATTACTGGTTTAACTGCTGCATATCGATTACTCAAGAACGCTTCTGCTTCCGATTATCTTGGCCCACCGATAACCGTCACAATTGTCGAATCAAGCGCAACAGTTGGCGGAAAGATCCGTACGTCGCCTTTCGGTGGAATATCGGCTATCGACGAAGGCCCCGATGCGTACTTGGCTCGAGTTCCACAAGCAGTTGCCCTTGCTAGCGAACTTCAACTTGGCGATGACATCACTCATCCGACAGCCGGACACGCGGCCGTCATGCACAAAAAGTTGCACCCCATTCCTGAAGGCCTCATGCTCGGTGTTCCTACAGGCGTGATGTCGCTCGCACGTAGCGACCTGATGACTTGGCGAGGCAAAATTCGTGCCGGACTTGAACCAATCTTGCCGTCAAGTGGCGATCACAAAGATTCAATCGGCAACTTGATTCGACAACGATTTGGCAAACAGGTTCAGCAGCTACTGGTTGATCCCTTAGTGGGAAGTATCTACGCAACCGACACCAACAATTTCAGTTTGGCGATGGTTCCTCAACTCGCGGCGCTCGCAACTGGTCGCAGTGTTCTCTTAACTGCCCGCAAGCAAATGAAGAACGCCCCCAAATCAACATCGCCAATTTTTGAGACTCCACGGAGTGGACTCGGAACACTCACTCAAGCCCTTGACGACGCGATCATTACTCTTGGTGGCCAGATCTTGACGTCATCAACGGTTCAAGGTATTTCTCGTGCCGACAGGGGTTACATCGTTGACATCAATGGAACAACATCAACTTCAGTCCATGCAGACTGTGTCGTTGTTGCTTCCCCAGCCCGTGCATCAGCCTCTTTACTGAAGTCACTCAGTGCAGATGTCGCCGCGCTCATGAGTTCAGCCGAGCACTCATCGGTCATCATGGCAACAATCAAAACGGTCGAAACAGATTTGCCAAAGTTGGCTGGTTTAAGTGGTTACCTCGTTGCCAAGCCCGACCAAGATCGTGTCACCGCGGCCTCATTTGGCTCGAACAAGTGGTCACACTGGAAGCCCAGTGACGGTTCAATGATTCTGCGCGTGTCACTTGGCCGCGATGGTGCGCCCACCCATGATCTGATTCATGAATGGGACGACGAAAGACTTGTTCGCCAGGTCATCGACGAAGTGAGCCGACATACCCAAACGTCAATCACTCCCGAGGCCTTCCGAGTGACCCGCTGGCCCGAAGCATTCCCTCAATACCGCCCCGGACACATGAACTACGTTGAGGCCGTTGAGTCTTCGTTGCTACGTCATGCACCAGGTGTTTTCGTTGCGGGTGCAAGCTGGCGCGGAATCGGAATTCCAGCGTGTGTCGCGCAGGCTGAAAAAACTGCGCAGACGACTGCAGATTTCCTGAGCCACCTGCAAGAATAAAGACGTGCGTTTTCATTCAGTTATTGCCTCGGCAACCCTGGGCATCTTCATGTCGGTCGTAGCCCTCAGTGGTTGCGGGTCAAGCGACGAGAACGCCACAGAGTTATCTTCGACTTCACTCGCGACAAGCAGCACGCTTCCTACGACTACTTCGACGAGCACAACGACGACCACCGTCTACGCGGGTCCGCCAACGTTGGCGCCTGGCGAATCACTTCCGGTTCCCGAAGCAATTCCACCAGAAGATTTCGTCGAGCCCGAAGTCATCATCGGTGAGCTCGTTATTCCAGCACTTCTGCTTACGCAAACCATGTACCGCGGCGTGACATTGCCAACTCTCGACAAGGGCGTGGGTTATTGGCCAGGTACTGCAATGCCTGGACACGTGGGCAATGTGGTTCTTGGCGGACACAGAGTGAGCAAGCAAAAGCCGTTCAGAAATATTGATCTACTGGTTCCAGGCGACGAAATCTACCTCACAACCAATGAAGGTACATTCGTTTATGCGGTCACAGGCACACAAATCATCGAACCAACCGACACCTGGATTATCAATCAATCAGAGTCGGCGACACTTACTTTGTTCGCTTGTCACCCACCGCATTCAACGAAACAACGAATCGCCGTTTACGCTGATTACTTGCGCAAAGAATCTGTGTGAGTTCAAAAAACAATAATCGTCGGCGTTTTGCGCGTGCCCTCATCGCTGGGTTACTTGTTGCTTCTTCTATGCCGCCGTGGGGCTGGTGGCCTTTGGCCTTCATGGGTCTCGCAATGTTTACCTCGCTCGAGCTCACTGCATCGAGCGCGCGCCAACGATTCACGACTGGTTTCGTCTTCGGCTTGGGCTGGTTTTTCCCCGCGCTTGCTTGGATGTGGTTTTTAACTGCACCCGGATACATCGTTGGCGTTGCAATGTACGCAAGTCTTCATGGACTGGCTTCGCTTGTCGTTGTCAGAAAAGACAACAATCGTTCATTTCTATTCTTGTCTCCGGCTGCCCACATGCTCATTGAGGTTTTACGCATGTGCGTACCCTTCGGAGGCGTACCACTCGCAACACTAGGTATTGCACAAGTAGGCGGGCCTTTGCACCGTGGGGCATCAGTTGGCGGGGTCATTTTGTTGTCGTGGCTCACCTGGCAAGTTGGCGCACTACTGGCAAAACGTCCGCGAGATTTTTCAGTGGATCATCAACATCGCCGACTGCTTTGGTCATTGTGCCTCCTCGTGCTTGTTGGAAGTTATATCGCTCCTCGTGGGTCAAATACGGGACGCGATTTCCATGTTGTGGCGGTTCAAGGTGGCGGTCCACAAGGAACGCGGGCGATCAACACTGATCCCCGCGATGTCGTTGACCGTCACCTCGCGGCAACAAGCACAATCATCAATGATTCTGCAGATCCCATTGATTTGGTTGTATGGCCGGAAAATGTCATTGATGTCATTGACTTTGCATCAAGCGCCGAAGCACAAGAGATCGGCCTCGAAGCTGCTCGAATTGGTGCACCATTCGCTGTTGGAATCACCGAAGACCTCAATCGCGAACACTTCACCAATGCTCAAGTCATTGTCACGAACGAAGCCGAAGTTGTCGATCGCTACGACAAAGTTCGCCGGGTTCCATTTGGCGAGTACATGCCCATGCGTTCATTCTTGAAATCTCTTGGAGCTCCAGTTGATCAAGTTCCTCGTGATGCTTTGGCCGGAACTGGTCGAGCAATTCTTGATGTTCCAACCTCAATGGGCAGCGAACGAATTGGTGTGGTGATCTCGTGGGAAGTTTTCTTCGGAGGACGAGCCCGTGAAGGTGTCAAGGACGGTGCGGGTTTCATCATTAACCCGACTAACGGCTCGAGCTACACATGGACCGTGCTGCAGTCGCAACAAGTGGCTTCATCCAAGTTGCGCGCAATTGAAACAGGGCGCTGGGTTGTTCAAGTATCCCCTACTGGCTTCAGCGCATTCGTCGATCCCGAAGGAAATGTCTACCAACGCACTGGAGTGAGCGAACAAAAAGTGATTTCACGTGATATCGCTATTCGCAGTGGTCAAACTCTTTATGTTGCACTCGGTGACAAACCGTGGATTGCGCTTTTGGCATTGGTCTTTTTGATCGGAATAGCCAATCGATCAAAAACTCGCTCTAGACATTGATCGTCACGGTGACCGGACCGTCGTTCACCAACGCAACCTTCATGTCGGTGCGGAAGCGACCGGTTTCGACGTGAGCTCCAAGGCGACGCAGTTCTTCGATTACTTTTGTCACCAAAGGTTCGGCCATCTCTGGTTTTGCCGCTTCAATCCAGCTGGGTCGTCGCCCGCTATTCGTCTCGCCATACAAAGTGAATTGGCTGACCACAAGAACATTCTGCGTGGTGTCAGCCACTGAAAGATTCATGACGCCGTCAACATCGCTCATGATGCGCAGATTCCAAATTTTGTCGGCCAACTTGGTGGCTGATTGCTCAGTGTCGGTATGAGTCACGCCAACAAGAACCAACAGGCCCGGTCCAATTTCGCCGACTCGAGTGGTGACACCGTCAACCGTTGAATCAACCGATGCTTGATCTACTCGTTGTACTAATGCACGCACATCACGATCGTGTCATAAATGCGGCCCGTGATGCGACACAATGTAGGGGTGATCACTTTGCAATCACCAAATGGCGATGTCAATACATCGGTGTACCCAGAATGTGGTGCTCGAATTGGTTCACTCTCGGCTTTTGGTGACGAGCTCCTCATCCCCGGAAACGCCCACGATGATCCACTGACATGGGGCTGCTACCCCATGGTGCCGTACGCCGGGCGAGTGCGCGGCGCAATTCTGGAATGTGCCGGCGAACAGTTTCCACTGCGGCAAAACATGCCACCGCATTCAATTCACGGAACAGTTTTTGATCAAACATGGAGAACCCTTGACGTCACTTCAAATTCGGCATTGCTCGAAATTGAACTCGGCAACAATTGGCCGTTTATCGGCAGAGCGCAACACCATGTCCAAGTCACTAACCACAGTCTCGAGTTGCAATTAACGGTTTTTGCCGTTGATCCCATGCCTGTCCAAGTCGGATGGCACCCGTGGTTCATCAAACCACACGCGACGTCACTGAACTTTGGTGCGATGTACGAGCGAGATAGTTCAGGTATCGCAACTTCTCGCCGAGTCGCTCAACCCAAAACTTCAGTTGATGACTGCTTATGTGATCCTGAGGAACCCTTAACAATTGACATCGGAAGCGTTCAAGTTGCGCTTGCAAGCGATTGCTCTCATTGGGTGATGTACGACATCCCTTCACATGCGACCTGCATAGAGCCCCAATCAGGCCCACCCAATGGCGTCAATGATGATCCGTTCATTCTTCAGGCGAACACCTCGTTCACCAAGAAATTCACGATTGAAGTCCAAAAAATCACCTGACATTGAGGAAATCTTCAGGCAGACTTTTGACAGAGCCCGACCATTCGCGACTCACCTCTCCTATGAGGCGATCTTTTCACTGGCGGGAACGAAAGCATGACCACGCTCACCGCCGATGCCCAACTTGTTTCCGCCTACTTGGACGGCGATCGAACCGCGCTTGCGTCGATCTACGACAAATACGCTGCAGGCCTGTACGACACGGCAGCAGCGATGCTTTCCGATCGCCACGATGCCGCCGACATGGTGCAAGACGTCTTTTGTATTGCAGCCGAACGCCTCAACCAGTTGCGCGATCCCGATCGACTCAAGCCCTGGCTCTATGCGGTCCTTCGCAACGAGGTATACCGACGCACCAAAAAGCGCAAGCGCGCCACACCTACCGACTTTCAAGCAGAAACTACACCTGACGTCGTGGCCGCTTTTGATCCCAACGCCGATGGTGCTGCTGCTTCGTATGACGAACTCGCCGAACTTGTTCGATCTGCAGCTGCAGGCCTCGACGAACGTGATCGACTCGTTCTTGAGTTATCGGTTCGTCAAGGGCTCACTGGCGCCGATCTCGCTGATGCGCTTGGAGTCACACCCGAACAGAGCTACACGCTCGTGCACCGTATGCGTGATCGAATTGAGAAAAGCCTCGGTGCATTCACGGTTGCAAAAATGGGTAGCAAAGAATGCAGTGAACTCGCAACGATCATCTCGGGCTGGAACGGCGAGTTCAGTATTCTGATTCGCAAACGCGTCGCGCGTCATATTGATGACTGTTCAATCTGTGAGCGCACTCGTTCAAAGTACGCACCACTTGCGCTCTTCGGAGCAGCTCCGGTCTTTTTGTTGCCACTCGGCCTACGCGAGAAGGTTCTTACAGCCACACAGTCAATTCCTACTCCGTCAAAATCTGCCGACACTCATGCCAGCAAGAGCTCGCGAGGGTCGCAACGGTCGCGCCATATCAAACTCAATCGCAACGATGGCTTCCCAAGCGTGGCACGCATCTCACGACACGCAATGGCGATCGTCGCGTCAACAACCGCCGTCCTCTTACTCATTGCCGGTGTCGTTCTTCTACAACAAAACGATGACACGGGCAATGCAACGTCCGCCAGCCCAATCGTTGTTGATTCAACTCAACCCATCACGGATTCAGCTACAGATTCAACGAATGATTCAACGACTATCGGAACTGTTCAATCGACAACAACCATTGCGCCAGTTTCATCAACGCCTGCGACAGCGGCAACAGCGACGACAACCGCAACGCCAGCAACAGCGCCGATGCCAATCCCCAATACAAATCAGCCCACAACGTCAACCACTCCCGCTCGAAGTATCAAGCCGGTATTGATTTCAACAAGCATTCTTGACTTCGCCCGTCGTGTCACTGCTTCATTGACATTGACCAATAACAATGAGGGCCCAGTCAATTGGCTCCTCAAAGAAACGTCGGGCTACTTCACATTCGCCCCAGCTTCAGGGTCACTCAATGCTGGGGCAACTCAAACTGTTTCCGTGACCTTTGCTCGCGCTTCGGCAAGCTCGCTCCCCGAAGGCGGATTCAACCTTCCTGCATCTCTCACAACCCGAGGCGCACCAGTCACGGCACTGTCTCTGACGGGAATAGTTGGCCGACCACCGGTCATCGGAGCATTCACCCCGTACTTCTCTGGACTCGCGTGTTCTCGCCTCAACATTCAGGTTCCGATCACCGACGAAAGTTCACTCGCAAGCGTCAGCGCCAAAGTCACCTACACCAATCCGCAGGCGACGCCATCGACCGCAACGCTCACTGCAACTCTGAGCGATTCAGGAAAAGGCGTGTGGGTGACTTCGCTGACATCGATTCCGCCAACGGTGACTCAAGTGGTCGTCAAAGTCACGGCGACCGACATATACGGGTTTTCATCAACTTCTGAATCTCGGATCAATCGCACAAATAGTTGTTAAACCGCAGGTCAGAGGGTCACAAGGGGTCACTAAGTGACCCGACGGTAGCATTGGAAAAATGTCTGACGCCCGCGACCCCAATGGGCCTTTAAAGATCGCTTACCTCACCTACCGTGGCAAACCCCATGTCGGCGGGCAAGGCGTCTACACCCGTCACCTCACCAAAGCCCTCGTTGACCTTGGCCATTCAGTTGAAGTCTTTGGTGGTCAGCCGTACCCCGTCTTAGACGATCGCATCAAGCTCAACAAGTTGCCGAGCCTCGACCTCATTAACGACCACTATCCCTTCCGCTTCCCCGCCATTTGGGAACTCAAGACTCGTGAAGATTTCTACGAACTCGGACTATTCCTGACTGGCACCTTTGGCGAACCAGCAGCATTCAGCGCTCGCGTCAAGCGCCACCTCGCCCAACGCACCGGCGAGTTTGATCTTGTGCACGACAACCAGTGTCTCGGTTATGGCATTTTGTCACTCGAAAAACTCATTCCGACGATCGTGACCTTGCACCATCCCATCACTCGCGACCGCGCCCTCGAAATGGAGCACGCACCTAATTGGTACAAGAAGTTTGGTGTGTCACGTTTCTATTCATTCGTCGAAATGCAGGGCCGAGTTGCCAGTCGCATGCCACGCATTGTTGTGGTGAGCGAAAACAGCATCAAAGACATTCATGGCGACATGGGCGTGTCGTACGACCGTATGCGCCTCGTTCCCGTTGGTGTCGATCCTGATTTATTCAAGCCACAACCCGAGGTCAAGCGCATTCCTGGTCGATTAATCACGACTGCATCTGCTGACGTTGCCTTGAAAGGCTTGTCATACCTGCTCGAAGCCGTTGCAAAACTGCGCACTGAGCGTGACATCACTTTGACGATCATTGGCAAGCCCAAGCCCGGTAAAAGCATGGACCTCATTGACAAATTGGGTCTTGCACCGCATATTCAATTCGTTTCTGGCGTCACGGACGAACGCATTGTTGAGTTGTACGCCGAAGCCGAGCTTGCTGTTGTGCCTTCGCTGTACGAGGGTTTCAGCCTTCCCGCAATCGAAGCCATGTGTACGGGCATCTGCCTCGTTGCAACTGACGGTGGTGCATTGCCCGAAGTCACTGGTATCGACGGAGACACCGTGCTCGGATGCAAGGCCGGCGACGCCGAAGGTCTTGCCGCCACAATCCGCCGTGGCCTTGACGATCCCGAACTTCGCGCTCGCGTTGGTTTGAACGGTCGCAATCGCGTTGTTGAACGTTGGACCTGGCGCAAGTGCGCCGAGCAAACCGTCGAGCAATACCGCGAAGTCTTGGCTATGCCTGCCAATCAAGAAAAGCTTCGTCGAAATGGTCGAGTGAAATAACTCATGTTGACTGTTCGATTCAAACAACTTGGGCTCACACCTGGCGATCTCGTTCTCGATGCTGGTGCCGGCTTTGGTCGCCATGCTTTTGAAATTGCCCGCCTCGGTGGTCGCATCGTTGCTCTCGATTACGCCGATGAAGAAGTGCGCATGACTCGCGCAACATTCGGAGCCATGATCGAAGTCAAAGACATTGAAGCCGATCGTTATGTTGGAGCGTTACGTGGCGACGCCACCAAACTCCCCTTTGCCGACAACACCTTCGATCGAGTCATTACGTCTGAAGTTCTCGAACACATTCAAGACGACGTCTCTGCTATTGCCGAACTCGCTCGTGTCGTGCGCCCCGGCGGAACTCTTGCCTGCACTGTTCCTTCATGGTGGCCCGAAAAGATCAACTGGATGTTGAGCGACGAATACCACGCACCGAAATCTGTTGGTGGCCACGTGCGTATTTACTCACAGACCGAACTTGAGGCCAAACTGCGTTCTGCAGGTTTGATTGTGACCGGATCACATCATGCGCATGGATTGCATTCTCCTTATTGGTGGTTGAAGTGCGCGGTTGGTCCTCGCCGCGAAGACAACAAACTTGTCAATCGCTACAAGAAGTTTCTTGAGTGGGACATCATCAAGCAGCCACGTTCAATGAAGATTCTTGAACGCGCACTGTCGCCGGTCATGGGCAAGAGTCTCATCATCTACGCCCAGAAAATGCCGGTGCACTCATGAGTCGCATTCCACACATTGAAGGCGTTCTCAGCGCTGACGAGGTTGTACAAACTGCCGAGTCAATTGCTGCACTGCAACTCGACAACGGAATGATTCCGTGGTTCAAAGACGGTCACTGCGATCCGTGGAATCATGTTGAAACCGCAATCGCTCTTGACATCGCTGGACTACATCAAAATGCCGAGCGTGCTTACGAGTGGCTTGTTGACATGCAACATGCCGACGGCTGGTGGTTCAACTATTACTTGCCCGGCGGAATTGTTGAAGAGCCAAAACTCGACACCAATGTGTGTGCATACATCGCCGCTGGCGTGTGGCATCACTGGCTCTGCACCTGGGATCGCGGATTCGTTGACCATCTGTGGCCAACTGTTGAACGCGCCATTGAATGGGTCCTATCGATGCGTCGTCACGATGGCACCATTTTGTGGGCCAAAGAAGAACATGCGAGCCCATGGGACTACGCGTTGCTCACTGGTTCATCAAGTATTTGGCATGCACTCACATGCGCCGTCAATCTTGCTGAGCTCATCAATGAACCAAAGCCACATTGGTCTGTGGCCGCTGATCAATTACGGGCCGCAATTACGACGCGACCCAATGCCTTTGAGCCAAAAACTCGTTGGGCCATGGACTGGTACTACCCCGTGCTGACCAACGCAATGGAAGGCGACCAAGCGAAGGCTCGTCTTGCCGATCTCTGGGACACATTTGCCATGGAAGGCCGAGGTATTCGTTGCGTGAGTGACGAACCATGGGTGACCGCTGCCGAAACTGCCGAGTGCTCATTGGCCCACGCTGCCGTAGGCGACCTCAGTACCGCTACCGATTTGCTGTACTGGACACGCGCACATCGCACCGATGACGGTTCGTATATGACCGGAATTGTGTATCCGTCATTCGAACACTTCCCTGCCGGCGAACGAACTGCATACACCGGTGCCGCTGTCATCATGGCCGCCGATGCAATTACTGCTAGTTCTCCAGCGGCAAAACTCTTCTTGCCAACTTTTGCTGCTGACTGAAGTTCCGACTCCCTTGCCGTATCGGCAAGACTGACAGGGTGACCAGTCAAACAATTACAACACCTTCAGTAAACGATCTTCGCGCTCAGGCTCAACGAGCTCTGAATGCAATCGGCTGCGAGGCGACTATTGAATCTTCAGAGTCGTCGGCGTTGACGGCCCGCTCTCCGATTAACGGACAGTCATTAGGTGCCATCACATCGTCACTTGCCAACACTTCTGTCGAACAAGCCATTGCAACCGCTACCGAAATCTTCCGTACCTGGCGTGCTGTTCCGGCGCCAGTACGTGGTGAAGTTGTCCGACACCTCGGCATCGAATTGCGTGCCCACAAAGAGGCTTTGGCCGACCTCGTGCAAATTGAAGTCGGAAAAATTCGCTCCGAAGCATTAGGTGAAGTTCAAGAGATGATCGACATCTGCGACTTCGCAGTTGGCTTGTCACGACAGATTCACGGATTGACGATTGCTTCAGAACGCCCTCAACACCGTCTCACCGAAACATGGCAGCCACTTGGTCCCGTCGGAGTCATCAGTGCATTCAACTTCCCCGTCGCCGTCTGGTCATGGAATGCGGCGTTGGCATTGGTGTGTGGCGACACCGTCATCTGGAAGCCATCAGATCTCACCCCGCTCACGGCACTTGCGACAACAACATTGGTGCGTCGTGCCGCGTTATCTGCTGGTGCACCCGTTGACGTATGTCAAGTTGTCTTTGGCGACGCGTCAGTTGGAGCAGCACTAGCAGCTGATCACCGCGTTCCAGTTTTGTCGGCAACTGGTTCAACGCGCATGGGTCGCGCAGTTGCGCCTGTCGTCGCCGCGCGCTTTGGCCGATCAATTCTTGAACTTGGCGGCAACAACGCAGCCATCATTACCCCTTCAGCCGACCTCAACCTTGCAGTACGAGGAATCACGTTCTCTGCTGCTGGTACTGCCGGCCAACGATGCACGACACTTCGTCGCCTCATTGTTCATGAGTCACGCATTGACGAAGTATGCGAGCGCGTCGGTAAGGCGTACAACAATTTGCGCGTCGGCAGTCCGCTCGATGCAGACACCCTTGTTGGCCCGCTCATCAATGCACAGTCGCTCAGCAATATGCAAGCAGCGATCAAGCAGGCCGAAACCGATGGTGGTGTTGTTGTCGCTGGCGGACAGCGCCATGATTCGCCCGATTCTCCAGACTCTGCTTATGTTCGCCCAGCGCTGGTGCGTATGCCCGCGCAAACCAACATTGTTGCGACCGAAACCTTTGCCCCGATTCTGTATGTCATGTCGTATTCATCTTTTGAAGAAGCCATTGAACTGCAAAATGGCGTTCCACAAGGCCTGGCTTCCAGCGTGTTCACGACTGATATGCGCGAAGCCGAACGATTTACAAGCGCGATTGGTAGCGATTGCGGAATCGCCAACGTCAACATCGGACCATCGGGCGCCGAAATTGGCGGTGCCTTTGGTGGCGAGAAGGAAACCGGAGGCGGTCGCGAAAGCGGAACCGATAGTTGGAAGGCATATATGCGCCGCCAAACCCAAACAGTGAACTATTCAGACCAATTACCCCTCGCCCAAGGCGTCGTCTTTGAGTGAGATAGTCTGACGACATGTTCAACTCAACTGAGCGGCATCCAGCGTTTGAAGAATACTGCGAGTGCATCTTTGAGTTACACGAGGACGACCTTGAAGTTATTCAGGCGCGCATTGCCGAACGCTTACAAGTCAGCCGTGCCTCTGTTTCGCAGATGATCGAAAAGATGAGCAAGGCTGGCCTGGTCATTGCTACCGGATCGCGAATCTCACTCACCATTGACGGCCAAAATTTGGCCCAGCAAGTTGTTCGTCGCCACCGGCTTGCCGAGCGTTTTCTCACCGACATTCTTGGTCTCAGTTGGGCCGACGCTCACCAAGAAGCTGGCAAGTGGGAGCATGTCATTAGCGACGAAGTTGAAATCGCGATGAACCGAGTTCTTGGCGCTCCAACCACTTGCCCTCATGGCAACCCCATCCCGGGTTCGAGCTACATCGAAACTGACGCTGTGCCGTTGTCGCAACTATCTTCAGGCGCCAAGTTCACAGTGTCACGAATTCCCGAAGAACTTGAGTTCACTCCCGGACTCCTCGACTTCTTACAACAATCAAGTATTTTGCCGGGTCGCCATGGTGAGATTTCTCAAACCAACCTCGATGGCACCATGTCGGTTGTGATTGATGGCCACACCATCGGCGTCAGTGCTTTTGCGTCATCGCGCATTCTTGTGACAGCCTGAGTCACCCCTATGAAAATTCCTCGCCTTATTGCGGTCTCAATGACCACACTTCTCATCAGTGCTTGCGGCGCAACCACCTACGACAGCACCGCAGGAACGACTCTCCCTCCAGTCAATGCCAGTACAACCACTCTTCCAAGCGGGACCCTCGACGAACTACTCCCGCGATTGGCCGAGGCAATGAACGGCTTGTCCTCGCTCATCGGCCCGAATCAAAGCGGAAAAACCAAAGCAGGCAAAGCCGATCAGTTGTGGTTGATCAATGCTCTGTGGAATGCCGCCGAAACCGAACTCATCACCATCGATCCAGTCGCCGCCGAATCACTCGGTCGCATGGTTGATCTGTCAAATACTGCAGTGACCGCGAACCGTCCCGCTGACGCCGATAAAGCTTCGCGTTTCGCCGGGCAAGTTATTGACAATTTCCTCAACAAATAGAGCTAGAAAAATAGGGATAGGGAAATCAACCGATCATCGGTGCAGGCAATGGTCGAGCATGCACGATTGTTAGGCGTTGTGTAGCACGCGTCAACGCAACATAGAGCGAACGCATACCCTGCGCTTCTGCTTCGACAATGTCGCTTGGCTCAACAACAACAACTCCGTCAAGTTCAAGGCCTTTGACAACGCTGACCGGAACAATCGTGATTCCGTTGTCGAGTGCAGTATTTGAAGCTCGACCAAAAGCCAAGCCAGCCTCGGCAAACATGTCGGCAACTTTTTCGGCCATCAGATCGGGAACGACCACTGCGACATTTCCGCCATTGACCAACTCGACCATTTCGCGGGTGCGAGCAACAATCTCAGCCATCAATTGCGACGGGTCAGACACTGATGCAAACGTTGGACCAGCAACGCCTTCACGTACGGCCCGCGGTGCGCGTAATCCGGGATTGGCCGCTTCCATGACCCGATTGGCGAGTTCCATAATCTGACCTGGGATTCGATAACCCACCGACAAGCCAATGACTCGGCTCGGCTTGAGGCCTGGCAAGTGGTCGAGCACATCGTCCCATGTCGCTGGAGCGTGAGCGCCTGTCGCTTGAGCCAGGTCACCGACCACTGTCATCGAACCAGACAACGAACGTCGAGTCACCATGGCTAATTGCATCGGTGTGAGATCTTGCACTTCGTCAATCACGATGTGGCCGTAGGTACGAATTTCGTCGGCATCATCGATCTTGCCATCTTTGCCTGGGATCGGACCGAGATACACACGCGCTTCGTCAAGGAGCGCTGCATCAGCGGTCGTCCAACGCACATCATCAAGATCTTCGGATCGCTCGCGATACAACGCTTCAACTTCATCAAGCTCGAGGTGCTTTTGGCCAGCCGACTTCAGCAAGGCGCGCGAACCGAATAGATCGTGCAACAACTGAGCCGGCGTTAATACTGGCCACATGCGTTCAAAAGCGACGCGCATATCATCGTCACGCCTTAAGGCTTCGCGTACATCGCGATGCGACACATCACCTTCACGCCATGTCGCCGCAAGCGCCGACCACACTTCAGTTTCAACCCACTTGCGACCAGAGTTATGTCGCAATCTCACATAACCGCTACGGAATGGCAGCACCATGTCTTCGCGTAATGTGCGTTGCCGATCTCGAACTGCCTTTTCAATCACGTCCGACATGCGCTCATCACCTTTGACGCGCGCGGTTTCTGGACGATCCTGTTCACCCGCACTCATTGTCACCCAACGAACATCGGGCACGAGATCTTGCAAAATCACTTGTTCAATTCCGGCTTCACCAAGCGATGGCAAAACTCGTTCAATATAACGCAAGAACACGCGGTTCGGACCAATGACTAAAACACCTTGATCTTCAAGAGGAAAACGATTGGTGTACAACAAGTACGCAGCACGGTGTAATGCCACAACAGTCTTGCCAGTACCTGGACCACCTTGCACAACAAGCACACCACTTTGTGGCGAGCGAATAATCTCGTCTTGTTCGGCTTGAATCGTGGCAACGATGTCACCTAACTGACCGGTACGACCACGTTCGATTGACGCCAACAAAGTGCTGTACCCACGCAGACCAGTTCCGGCTTGAGTCACAGCTCCCTCACCATCAGCAACAAGACCTTCGTCTTGACCGATACCAAGGCGGCCTTCACCGAAGAGTTCATCTTCGATTCCGAGCAACTTGTTGGATTGCACAATGAAGTGGCGTCGTCGCGCCAAGTTCATGGGTTGGCGACCAGTCGCTCGATAGAACGGTTCAGCGATCGGCGCACGCCAGTCAACGACAACTGGCTGACGCTTCTCATCAGAGACGGCAAGGCGACCAATATGGAAACTTTCGAGTTCGTCATTTTCGAGACGATCAATACGACCGAACACCAAAGCAGCATCGCCAAGATCGAGATCGGTCAGGCGCTTCACGAGGGCATCATCGATGGCGTTGCGCTCAAAGCGATTCTGAAAGGTTCCGCCCATTCCGGCTTCGGTATGACCGCGCAGTTTTAACGCGTCTTCGCGACTCCGCACGAGGCAGTCGTAGGCGTGATCGATATACGCCTGTTCGTCATCAAAATCTGGGTGTTGAGCGGTCATAAAGAGTTGATCGGCCTCATCTAGGTTCTTTGGCTGATGGTATTTAGTACTTTTTTCCCACAAAATCGGGCTTTCGGTACTCTACCTGCGTGTCACAATGGCTCGGCTAGTTGAAGGCTGTGAATCGGTGAACAGTGTGAATGGGTGAACAGTGTGAATCAACCGGAAAAAAACAAGGGCGGTACGCCCGCCATCGTGGTTCTTGAGCAGGCCCAGGCATCGTTCTCGGTGCATAGTTTCACCAACGATGTGGCCCCTGGCGAGCATGGCTACGGAAAAGCGGCCGCTCAAGCTCTCGGGGTCGAAGAAGATCGCGTGTTTAAGACCTTGCTTGTGACCTTGCAGGGCGGCTCAACCACTCATGCAGTCGGAATCGTGCCGGTATCGGTCAAGTTGTCGTTAAAAGGGATCGCGACTGCGCTCGGGGCAAAAAAGGCCGACATGCTCGATCCCATCGCTGCCGAACGGATGACGGGTTATGTCGTGGGCGGGATCAGTCCATTTGGACAACGCAAAGTACTGCCGACAGTGATCGACGAAACCGCCACGTTGTGGGACACCATCTTTGTGTCGGGCGGCAAGCGTGGGATGGACATTGAAGTTGACCCACACGCCTTGGTACGGATTTTGTCGGCGACAGTGGCCGACATCTCCGGATAATCAGTTCTCAACCGCGTTCGTGCATACACACTGACGGGGAAAACTGAAGTTGTTCTGAGTCGCCAGCGGCGACTCAGAACAGATGCAATCAGAAACTGATCAGTGAATGATCAGTCAACGGCGCGGACGTCGCGGGCTTCATCGCCCTTGCGTCCGGGACCGACGTCGAACTCGACCTTTTGGCCCTCTTGGAGGGTCTTGAAGCCTGAAGACTGGATCTGTGAGAAGTGCACGAACACATCGGGACCGTCTTCACGGGAGATGAATCCATAACCTTTTTCTGCATTAAAAAACTTCACTGTGCCTAGAGCCACGGTGGTACTCATTTCTCTCTATTGCCGGGCACTGTGCCCGTTAGGTAATTACCCTACGCCCTTCACAACCGATTTGTACATACTTGGGTCCAATCGGCTAAATTTCGTCCCCCACTTTGACGCCAGCCCGACTTGGTTCAGATACCGTCCTCACCGTGCGCGCCGCTCCAGAACCGTCACTGAACCCCGACGACTACACCTTTGCCCATCAGATTCGGGTGCGCTTTTCTGAAACTGATGCCATGGGAATCGTGCATCACAGCAGGTACTTGCCCTATCTCGAAGAAACCCGCGTCGAGTATCTGCGGTCGATTGGTCAGTCGTATGCCGACTCACGCGAAACCCTCGGCGACTCGGCGGTGCTTGAGGCCACGGTGAAATACCGCCAACCGCTGAAGTTCGACGACGTGATGACAGTCCACTTAGTTTTGGCCGCAACCACGGGTGCCACCTTCACAATCAACTACTTGATCACGGTCGGCGGCCAATCCTCGTCAACTGCCTCGACGCAACATGCGTACATCAACGCTCAGGGTCGGCCACAGCGACTGCCGGCGTGGATCAAAGAACTCGCTGCGAAGTAACTGTTGCAACGCCTTAGGGCAACAACGAAACAACAGACAAGATCGCGCGAGCGTGAGTGAGCGCCTCGCCTTCGGCCAGTGTTGGACCAAGCTCAACGATGAACGCCGTGTCATCAGTGAAAGTTTTGCGTTGCCACGTTGCCGCAACTCCGGTGTACGTGCCGCCCGGAACGCCCTTCAGCGGAAGTCCAGTGAGTCGCGCATACTCGCGACGCAATGGTCCATCTGGTCCTGATGACGGAGCAATACTGAATTCGTCTTGGTGAAACCACACCGTCATATCGGGTCGCAAGTACTTCACAAACTCAACCATCGCTTGAGTTTCTGGTTCGCTTGCAGCCGATGGACCGCTGTATTCCCAGTTGCCTGGTTCGGCGATTAACCCCCATTTATATGGGAAATTACGATTGAGATCGACTTGATTGACATTGTGACGTTGATTGAGTGCGACACCATCAGGATTGATTGCTGGCAATAACCACAGATCAACATTGGCTGGTATTTCAGTTGGCGACATGGCCCGTATTTCGCGAATGACATCAAGTCCTGCTTGCTCATCACCATGAATGACGCCGACCACAAGTACGACGACTCGATTCAGATCATCAACTGGCAATTGTGCACCGGGAATATCAACACGATGAATGACATTGATGGGTTGACCTTGAACTGAACTTCCGATGCTCGTCGTGAGTTCAGTAGGAGGGAGCGTCGTTGTCGTCGTGCTTGTCGATGTGGTGGTGCTCGTCGTTGACGTCGTTGTTGTTGATGTGGTCGTTGTGGCGATCAATAGTTGTGGAGCCTCGGTCATTGGAGGAGTCGCCGAATCTGAGCCAGAGCAGCCAGCAACGATCGTCGCTGCGCACACAGCCAACAGAAGACCTACCTGAACCGTTCGAACGCTCTTCACCTCAGCGAGGTTACGCTTTCATGTATGAGCAAGACCATCACCCAGAACAGCACTCCCCCGACACCCATCATCGACAGCCCCTCTGAATGGGTGCGTGAGCATATTGAGAGCTACGTCAAGACTGATGGCGCCGAAGGACACGACTGGAACGGCGTGCCCTGCATGTTGTTGACCACCCAGGGCCGCAAGACCGGCTCATGGAATCGCAGTGCATTGATTTATGGCACCGACGGAAACGATCTAGTGCTGATTGCTTCAAAAGGCGGAGCACCGAGTCATCCGTTGTGGTTTGAAAACCTCGTGCAGAACCCGCAGATTTGGGTACAGGTTGGCGCCGACAAGTATTGGGCGACAGCGCATGTCGTCGACCCGACAACTGATGCCGACAAGCGCACACGCCTCTGGAAATCAATGGCCGCCATTTGGCCTGGCTACGACGAGTATCAGACCAAAGCCGACGAAGTTGGCCGTGTGATTCCGGTTGTTGTCATCACACGCAACTAGTTGATTACAGCAATACTTCAATTAATCGCGGGCCTTGTTGTTTCATGGCCGACTGAAACGCTGAACTGAAATCTTCCAGCGTGCTCACTCGCACCGCTTCAACACCCATTGCTTCGGCCATCTTGACCCAATCAATATCTGGGTTCGACAGATCAAACATCGACAAAGCCTTGGTGTCACCTTCGGCCATCAAATCTTTAGCACCGGTGCGACTCAATTCAACTTGCAAAATTGCATAGGCGCGATTACTGAAGATCACTGTGGTGACATCAAGATTTTCGCGTGCTTGAGTCCACAACGACTGAACGGTGTACATCGCGCCGCCGTCACCGTGTAGGCACACCACCTTGCGATCAGGACACGCCACGGCTGCACCACCGGCAACCGGAAGTCCTTGACCAATTGAACCGCCAGTCAGTGATAACACGTCGTGGGGTTGTGCCGTTGCCAATGCCAAAGCCGGACCTAGACCATTCGTCGCTGATTCGTCGGAGACGATTGCATTCTCGGGCAAATAGCGCGCCACAATTTTTCCGATGCTGTATTGATCGACGCGACCACTCGGTTCATCGGGTAGTTGCAAATCGGCAACGGCAATTGAGGTTTTTTGCGCACCGAGTACTTCAACCAACGCCTGCAGCGCACCGACTCCGTCTTCGTGAGCATGCGAAAGATAGTGAATCTTGGTGTGGGGCGCGGTGCACCACGATTCTTTTCCTGGATAAGCAAAGAACGACACCGGTGGTTTTGCGCCAACCAAGATGAGATGGTCAATATCGGCCAAAGAATCAACCAGCTGTTCAGCAAAATACGGCAATCGTTCGACAACGACTCGATGCGCACCTCGTTCAAGTCGTGGGGCAAACGTGTCGCACAACAATCGTGCGCCAGTAGCTGCCGCAATCTTGCCCACTGCAGTCAAACCTTCTCCACGCAATGGCGCACCACGCATCAAGATCGCCACACGAGCACCCGTAGATTGCGCTGTTCGAAGTGTTTGGGCAATGTTGCTGATTGTTAAATCAGCAACTAGCGATGCCTTATTGACCGGAAGTGCTTCGGCCGCCGAATTGGCTTCAAGCCATGCCACGTCGGCCGGAAGAATGAGCGTGGCAATTTGACCAGGCACCTGACGGGCCGCTTGTACGGCACGAGCTGCGTCGGTACCAACGGTTAACGCACTTGTTGACGAATGCACCCAAGCCGAAACTGGTCGAGCGAAACCGACAATGTCACTTGCTAACGGTGCGTCATATTGGGCGTGGTAGGTCGCATGGTCTCCGACCACATTCACAATGGGCGACGAGGCTCGACGGGCATTGTGCAAATTAGCGAGTCCATTGGCCAAGCCAGGCCCGAGGTGCAACAAGGTAACGGGAGGCTTTTCGGCCATGCGCGCATAGCCATCGGCCATACCTGTCACGACACCTTCAAATAAGCCGAGCACCGCCCGCATTCCGTCGACACGGTCTAGTGCCGCAACGAAATGCATCTCTGATGTTCCGGGGTTGGCAAAACATGTGTCAACCCCCGAGTTAACAAGCGATCTCAGCAGGCTTTCAGCACCATTCATGGGCAAATTCTTATCACAACAAGCAACGGCGCTGTCTTAGTCGCTTGGCCACACAGCAGCCGTTGACAACAACTGATCGCGAAAATCGGGATGGCTGATCTGCGCCAAAGCGTGTGAGCGTTCGGCAATGGATAAGCCGGCGATTTCGGCGGCCCCATATTCGGTCACGATGATGTCGACTTGATGGCGCGGAGTTGTCACCACGCTGCCTTCGGGCAAACGACCCAAGATGCGCGAGATAGTCACACCATTCACGATCGAAGTTGATGGCAAACAAATCAAACTGCGACCATTCGTCGACAGTCCAGGCCCTGACACGAAATCTTCGTGGCCACCAATACCAGAGAACTGTTTGCCATTCACCGAATCGGCAATCACTTGTCCTGAAAGGTCAACTGCCATCGCCCCATTAATCGCAACCATGTTTTTGTTGCGCGCAATGACTTCGGGTGAATTGACAATATTCACGGGCAAAAAGCGAACATCGTCGTTCTCGTGAAGCCATGCATATAACTCTGGTTCGCCAGCGGCAAATGTTGTCACCGAATAACCATCGAATTCGCTGCCTTTGCGATTCGTCACTTTTCCAGATTGATGCAGTCGCATTAAACCTGTGGTGAACATCTCGCTATGGATTCCATAGTCACCACCGCTTCCGGCAGCAAGTCGTGTTGCAACCTGCGTCGGTATGCCACCAATGCCGGTCTGCAATGTGCAACCGTCGTGAATGTACGTCACAGCGATTTCGGCAATACGACTTTCGACATCGCTGGCAACAACATCAGCCAAGTTGAGTGCGACTCGATCGGACTGCACCAAAAAATCAATATCTTCAAGCGCAATTGAATGTTGATAGTCGCCCGCACCAAAAGTGCGCGGAAAATTGGGACTGCATTCAACAATCAACACTCGGTTTGGGTCAGCAATCACATTGGCGATTTCGGTTGTGAATGCTCCAGCGTGCAACGACAGCGAGACTCGTCCGTCAACTGGCATCGCTCCCGCGATTGCCAATACACGTGGTTTCAAATGAGCAAGTGTCGGTTCAAAGCGCCGAAAGTCGGCTGGCACAAAATCGACATCAGCGCCGGTGTCGCGCAAGAATCTTTCGGCTGGACCAAAGAATCCAGACTTCAAATGAACTGATGGCCGGGCAAAGATCGCATATAGATCGGGCAACAACGCGCCAAATACCTTCAGATCACTGAATCGATCTTCGGGCGTGTCATTGCCGAGTGAATGCAAAAACGCACCAGGTGCACCAGGTCCGAGCGGAATCGCCAAAGTGTCAACTGGTCGGACGGCCGCAACGGCCGCTTCCATCGGAACGAATGTCGCAGGAAGTTGGCTCATCACTGAACCTTAGTGAAGATGTGCGATGTCAATCACGGCAGTACCTGAGACAACGATCTCGTCGCCACGTTTCAACCACACCGCACAAGTGGCCCGATCGCCTTCAATCGCCGAGATTTCACCACCTGCCACGACCGAATCGGTATCAAACACCGGTCGACCAAACGAAACAGTGAGACGCCGCACCGATGTCGGCCCACTAAATGAATGCAACATATTGACGATGTAGCTCAGGTTGAGCGGACCCTGATTGATCACACGACCTTCAAGACCCATTTCACGGGTGGCTTCACGATCCCAGTGCACACGATATGGGTCGCGCAAAACTGCAGCCATTGTTTTCATGCGCGCTGGGTCGACTGACGGCACCGCGAACTCGGGAAGTTGATCGCCGACCTTCATGACGTCGCCTCAATTGAACCCTCGGGTTTGCGTCGACGAAAGCGCCAGGTATTGGTGATACGCGCGGTCAAGCCTTCGGCATCAAACATTTCAATTGAGAAACTCATTGAGTCGTAGGGGTTGCCCCGTTCGTCGACGAGTTGTTCCCAACGAACAATGCCACCCTCCATGCGGTACTCAACACCGACGCGAAGCGGTCGCATGTATTCCCAGTCGTAGCCATCGAGACCAACCGAACCTGGACCTTCTGCGCCACACACTTCAAACAATTCCGTGATGCTGGTGCCTGCCCCAAGAATTGGCACATGAAACAGCGCTACTGGATGTGCAAGATCATCGGGCAAAGGTTCTGCGGTGGTGCAATCGGTGAGTAACCAATTCTCCCAATGAGCAATCGTGTATGTACCGCCTGGGAATCGATATCCGAGAGGCGAAACAACTGTCATGACATATCAATACCACGACTCTCGGCCTCGGCGGCAAAATTCAGCCATGATTCCTCAGCCGTATCAACTTTGGTTTGCGCATGTGCAAGTTGTTCGCTCAATTTCGCCAATGTTTCGTGGTTGCTTGAGGCACTTGAGGCTTCAGCAATCAGCTTTGCACTGATGGTGTCGCGCTCGGTCGTGGCTTGGGCTAAGGCTTTTTCGGCCTGCGCCACGAGTCGTTTCAATGTGCTCGCGCTCTTGAGTGAACCCGATTTAGAAGCCGGTATATCAACAACAGCTTTAACCGGCGCGTCAACCTTGGCCGAACTCACCGACTTCGTATTTTGCATTGGCTTTGAGCCTCGTTCAAGACGCTGCTTCAACCAACCAGCAACACCACCACGAACCAACGATGCTCCACCTTGTCCGTCGAGTGCAAAAACTTCGTCAACAGTGCGATCCAAAAATGCCCGGTCGTGACTCACGACTAAAACGATTCCGGGCCAATCATCAAGGAAGTCTTCGAGGGCACGCAACGTATCAAGATCAAGATCGTTGGTGGGTTCGTCAAGCAACAACACATTTGGTTGCTCAATCAATGTGAGCAACAATTGCAAGCGACGTCGTTCTCCACCCGACAACGTAGAAATTTCGGCGAACTGCGAATCACCATCAAACCAAAATCGCTTCATCAAGTTGATGTCTTCTAATGATGGTGCACCCTTGTCACCCGCAACGGCATCACGAACTCGTTTGGTGACATCTAGGTCTCGGCCCAACTGGTCGTAGTAACCAATCTTGACGGTACGACCAATATCAATCTTGCCTTCGGTCGGTGTGAGTCGTTCAGAGATCAGATCAAGCAATGTGCTTTTGCCGGCGCCATTTGGCCCAACGATTCCGAGCCGATCGCCCGGTTCAAGCATGTGATCAAACGGCGACAAAACCCGTTTTCCATTTGGCCAACTAAATCCGACGCCATGCAATTCAACACCTTTTGAACCAAGACGCTTTGAACCAAGGTCTTTAGTGAGACCAAGTTCGCCTTGACGGGCCGGCGCTTCAGCTTTGGTATTCACCAATGCGGTTGCCGAGGCAACTCGAGCCTTAGCCTTCGTCGTGCGCGCAGGTGCACCACGTCGCAACCACGCAAGTTCGGTTTTCGCCAAGTTCTTTCGTACTTGTTCGGCAGTTGCGGCTTGTTCTTCGCGTTCACTACGACCAGACAGATACGCGGCGTAACCAGAACCAGCGCTCCAACCAGTTGGTACATGTAGATACGCCTTGCCACGGTCGATCTCAAGAACCTTGGTCGTCACTCGGTCGAGCACATGGCGGTCGTGAGTGACGAGCAACAAGCCGCCGTTGTAATTTGCCAGCCACTCTTCGAGATAGGCAATGGCGTCAAGGTCAAGATGGTTGGTCGGTTCGTCCAAGATGAGGGCTTCCCACTCACCAATCAATAGTTCGGCTAATGCCACGCGCTTTTTCTGTCCGCCCGATAACTGATCGGTTTGACTATCGATCAAACCGCTCATTCCCAGCCGATCGAGCATTGCCTCGCCCTGCCACGTGCCACCCACGGCTTCGCGAACTGTGCCTTTGGGCAGAACTGGCGCCTGGCTCAATACTCCGACTCGAGCATTACGGCCACGTCGAACGACACCATCTTCTGGTTCTTGTTCGCCACTGATGATGCGTAACAACGTGCTCTTGCCACAGCCGTTCAGGCCAACAACGCCTACACGATCGCCATCGCTCAGAGTGATCGAAACATCAGCAAACAACGGACGGTTGGGTCGCGAGGCTTTGAGTCCCTGGGCATCAATCACAATCACGACTGCTCAGGCTACGAGCACTTCGCCACCGAATTTAGGGAGTGACGAAACACCACAGAGACTTCAGAGCCGCCCTGCGAAGTAAAACTCCTTATTCGCCACAATCACCTTCTGACGTTGAAAGTGCATAAATCATTAGGTATTTGGAAAAGCTTCGCCGGCAAAACAGTCAGTACTGATGGTTTTTGAATTTCAACGACCACAGAACTGCCCGAGCCCTCATTTCCGAATTTTCAAAAAATCTCAAGAAAATCAACGGAAATCCACCATCGGCGCATTTTCATGAAATATGTTTACGTACATGAAGAAACGCGACCTCATCCAAGCAGTATCCGACCACACCGGTATCGACAAGAAGACGGCTACAGCAGCCGTTGAAGGTACGATCGACGTCATCTTGGCCAACGTGGCTAAGGGCGAAATCGTCAACCTTTCCGGTTTTGCAAAATTCGCAAAGATCAAGCGTCCCGCACGCATGGGCCGTAACCCAGCAACGGGTGCGACCATCAAGATCGCTGCGAAGACTGTTGCCAAGATCACCGCACTCAAGGGCTTCAAGGACATCGCCCTTGGTGTGTCTCCGGCACCGAAGTTGAACAAGGCTGGCGCCGTTGCTGCTGCAGCAGCTGCTAAGGCTCCCGCCAAGAAGGCAGTTGCGAAGAAGGCTCCGGCCAAAAAAGCTCCTGCTAAGAAGGCTCCAGCCAAGAAGAAGGCAGTTGCGAAGAAGGCTCCGGCCCGCAAGGCTCCCGCCAAGAAGGCCCCAGCACGTAAGGCTCCTGCCAAAAAGAAGGCAGCCGCTCGCAAGCGCTGAGCAATTCCTAGTCCAATAACTCGAACCCCCGTTGCGCAAGCAGCGGGGGTTCTTTTTTGTCCGTGATTCTGGTGCAGGATTGTTACGAAATACGCAACGATGCTGCACCAGAATCACCTGGGGGCCAAGAATCAATACGGCAGGGTGTAGGTGTTCTCGAGTTCGTCTTGCACCACCGTGGCGGCATGATCGGTGGTGTCGACCACCATTTCTTCATCCAAAAGGCGCGACCGGAAGGTCCAGCCAGCGGGCAACTTCAACCGGCTGGCCAAATCACCCAGATTCGCCTGAGACAGCGTTGGGTCGACCCCCACGCAATATGCCTGCATGACGTAGGCCTTGCCTTCAGCGTTGATGAGTTCATAGACAACAGAACCGGCATCAAAAAAGAACACTGCACCGCGGTTGACGAAACGCTCTTGATACGGCACGGTGCTGGGAGTATCGCCCAAGTCGACCGTGGCAATTCGACGCATCATCAGACCGTTGAATTCGCGCATCACTGGCTCGACGATGGCGACCTTGGTGCCAAGACCATCGAGCATCCAGTAACGCGGGCCATTGAGTTTGACGAACAAGGCACCCATATCTTTGGCGATCTCGTCAGCATTGAGCGTGTCCCATAATTCGGCGGGACAATCGTTAATCATCTGCGTGCCATAAACATCGGCTTGTAACTTTTCATCGCGCGACATCACGGCGAGCACTTCGCCGTAGCGAACACCACGCATATCTGAAATGAGTCGTTGTGGTTTGTCAGCTGACATCGCAAATCTCCCGCCGTACATAAACAAGTTCTGGTTGAACAGTTCCAAACTAGTGGCATTTAATCTGTCACTACAAGAGCGACCAGATCCTGCGGTACTGGCCATACCTCGTACCATTAACTCCGTGAATCAAACCGCTACCACTCGCCCGCATCTGCCCGGGCTAGATGGGTTGCGAGCCTTGGCTGTCATTGGAGTTTTGGCATTTCACGACAACCGCCTGAACGGTGGCTTTCTTGGTGTTGATCTCTTCTTTGCCCTATCAGGCTTTTTGATCACCACTTTGTTAATTGACGAACTGCAACGAACCAACACCGTCGACCTCATCGGATTTTGGGGACGACGACTTCGACGATTACTTCCCGCCGTCATGGTGCTTCTCGTTGTCGTCGTTGTTTTCTTTCGACTTTTCGCCGACACCGGCCAATGGATCATTGCTCGCAACGACGTTGTTTGGTCGCAGTTCTATATGGCTAACTGGCATCAGATCTATTCAGGGTCGGGCTACTGGGATGCATTTGCTGCTCCATCAGCATTCGAACATCTCTGGAGCTTGGCGATTGAAGAGCAGTTTTATCTGGTGTGGCCCGTGCTCGTCATCGTCGCTTGGCGCATCGGGCGAGCCCGTGGTTTAGCCGCACTCACAAGCATCGGCATCGTTGCATCATTCGTTGCAATGTTGGCGATCTACAACGGCGGAGATCCGACTCGCGTGTACATGGGCACTGACACGCGGTCTTTCTCATTGCTCTGCGGAGCATTCGTTGCGTTGCCGGCAGTACGACGCGCAATTACTACGGGAATTCAAAAGTTCCGCACTATCGCAAGTGGTCTCACAGTCGTTCTCGTACTTGTTCTTGGGTTGATGTGGTTCACTGTTGACGGACAAAGTGAGTGGCTCTTTCGTGGTGGGCTTTTCGCCCACTCCATTGCATCGGCACTTCTGGCAATTCTTGTTGCTTCTTCAAGCAGTAAGTTCTCCCTCGTTTTCTCGTGGCCTCCGATCGCGTACATCGGGCGACTTTCGTACGCTTTGTATCTCTGGCATTGGCCCGTCTTTATCTTCTGCACGAGCGAACGTATCAATGTCAACGGCTCAGCGCTGACGGCGATACGTCTAGTAATCACGTTTGCACTCAGCATCGCTTCGTACTACTTGATTGAGCAACCCATTCGACACAAGGCGAAGTGGGTACATGGCTCGCAAGGAAGAAAGGTCTTTGTCGCGACATCGTTAGCAGCAATCATCATCTGGGCTGTGATCACTGTTCCGGACACCACAAACAAGGTCGACGCCGACGCACTTACTTCGGCGGTCGCCACCACCATTACCCAGCCGTCACCTCAACTGACCACCACGACAACATCCAGCACTTTGGTTCAACCAAAGCCCGTTGTTTCGAGCTTGTATTACCTGGGCGACTCGGTTGCCTACGACATGTGGCCGGCGATTGAAGCCGAATTGAATGCAGCCAATGTCACCGTGCACTCAGGAGCTTTTGGCGGAGTCGGAATTGTGCCGACGGATGTCAACACGACACCGTTGCAATCACTCGCCGTTGAGCTAGATCGCTACGCCGTTGATTTGTTGATTTTGCAACTTTCGGTGTGGGATGCCCAACAAGACGATGACCAACAACAAGCAGCTCTTGTTGAACTCGCCAATTTTGTTGCCGTTCGAAATCTGCGACTGGTCTTTGTCTCATTCCCATCAATCGCCGACGATCAATCTGAGCCTGGGCAGACAACTCTTGAAGACAAAGCGCGCGCTATCGCTGACCAATCAGATGGCTCGATTGTCTACCTTGATCAACGTTCGGTTCTCGGTGACGTTTTTATTCGAGACATTGATGGTGACGGTAACCCCGAACGTAAACGAGATGGCATTCATGTGTGCCCCACTGGTGCACTTCGATCGGCGCAATGGCTTATTCAAGAGTTGTCGACACGATTTAAGGGCATCACTCCGCCTATTGACGACTCCTGGGTCACTGGCGAGTGGGCGAAAGACAGCCGTTACGACAGTCCGCCAGGGGCTTGTGCTCCCCTATAACTATTCAAGCGAAATCAGGCTTTGGTGAACTTGAGATTTAACTTCAGTGTGCCGAGCATGATGCCTGGTTGATGTTGCCAATCGTTGCCTTCGCCGTATTCGATACTTGACAAGCGATCACACAACACATCCCACGCCACTTGTTGTTCAATGCGCGACAAGTTGGCCCCGGGACACACTCGTGGCCCAGCCGAAAATGCCAAGTGCCGCGTGACTCCATGACGCTCAAGGTCAAGATCGAATGGACACTCAAATTCATCACTGTCAACGTTGGCCGCCGCAAAACGTAAATGAAGCAGTGAACCCGCAGGAACATTGACACCTTGAAAGACTTCATCACGAGACGTCACACGCGTTGATAGGCCATGAGTTGGCGAACGTAAACGCATACTTTCTTCGGTGAACGCCCGTAACTTCGTGCGATCGTTGCGAACTGTGTCAAACAGACCAACGTTTTCACACAACATCTGCGCTTGTTCTTCAATCGCGTATTGCGTTGTTTCAAGCGCACCAATAATCATCGCGTGAACAATGCCAGCGATTTCAAGGTCGGTCAGTTTGCGATCGAGTGCTTGATAATGCACTTCACACAAGAAGCTCACCATGTCATCTTGCGGATTCAATCGTTTGGCGCGTACCTGTTCGTAGATGTAATCCTGAAAACCTTCGAGGCGGCGAAACATTTCACTTGCTTGTTCGGGAGCAAGTTCGTGTTTGAGTCCGGTGCCGTGTACGAACGGTGTGACAACAGCATCGCCCCACTGGGCCAATTGCGGAATGTCGTCAAATGGAAAACCAAGAATTGATGCAAACACTCGTTGCGGTAACGGCCGAGCAAATTGACTGATGAACTCAACCGAGTCGTTATCAATCCATTCATCAATGAGTTCATTGGCTAAACGTTCAATCAACTCGCGATGTCGTGATGCACCAGTGCCCACCCACGGATCGGTGAGTTCTTTGCGATGTTTGATATATAACTCTTGTGTAGGTCGCAGCGTCACCATCGATGCAGTCATCAAGTTACGCGACGTTGTAAACACGTCCTCACCCGACAAACCATCGTTAGCCCAGTCGTTGACTCGCCTCTGCCCCATCACCGTGAAACGTTCGGGGTCTTTGACTACCGTGTTGATGTCGGCGTGTTTGGTCAGAACGTAAGCGTCAGTACCCGGCTTCAAACCTCCATCAGGAATACGTAACACCGGCGCGTCGCGATGCAAGATTTCGTACATCTCGTACCAATGCTCTTGCGCACCTGCACCAAAGAGATCAACCGAGGCGAGGTCAACGGGACACTTCATGGGTCCAAGTTCGTGGTTGATGTGCTTTGGTTGCATGCCCATGGCTCTTCACCTCCTGATCACCCAAAACTCTAAACGCTTCAGAGTTTTGAAATTGCACCGTGGCTAAGCCTTCACTCGTTGATTGAGAGCCGTTTCTGACGAGAATGATGACCTGACACAGTTTCAACAACACCAAAGCACATCTGTCAGAATGATCAGGTGACTCCATCGCGACGCGACATCATTCGATTGCTCGCAACGATGCCGGCAGCGATCACACTCGCAGCGTGCGGAACTTCAGCAACTGAGGAGTCTGAAAATACCGATGCCGCCGACGAACCTCGTCGCGTACCCGAGCCGCTCGCAATGATTCGCTCATCATGGTCGTCCGACCAATGGGCGCGCGGTTCGTATTCGTTTCTTCCCGTTGGCGCTACCCCATCACTACGTGTTGCATTGGCTCAGCCAATTAACGGCCGATTGTTTTTTGCTGGCGAAGCCACATCGAGCGATGCACCAGCAACCGTGCATGGTGCACAGGCATCGGGCACGCGCTCAGCACAAGAAGTAATCGACGTTGCTGACGCGAAAGAAGTCGTTGCAGTTCTGGGTGCCGGAGTCGCGGGACTCGCAGCATCGCGCGCCTTGCATGACGCAGGTTTCTCGGTTGTGATCTTTGAAGCACGCGACCGAATTGGTGGTCGTGTCGCCACCGTTCGCGCCGACACGTGGCCGATCCCCATTGAGTTAGGTGCATCGTGGGTGCATGATGTCGCCGCGAGCGACTTAGCCGAAATACTCAGCAACCTTGACATCAACACCGCCGCCTTTGATTACGACAATGACACAACGTTGTTCGCTGGTGATGTCACCCAAGATTCTCTCGACTCGGCAACTGACGCCATCGAATCTGCAATTGAATCAGTTAACGGCGCAGAGTCAGATCTGTCAATCGCTGCCGCAATCGCAGCTAACGGTGAAACGATTAACCCACTCGCACTCAACCATATTGACGAAGTCGAACTTGCCAGTGAATACGGAGCAAACGCCGACGAATTGTCTGCATGGTGGGGCACCGAAGAAGGTTCTCGCGGCGACGACCTACTCGTGCTCGGTGGTTACGGCGGTGTGGCTGATCATCTCGCCGAAGGTCTCGACATTCGTTTAGGTACTGCAGTGCGCACAGTGTCTTGGAATGACGATGGCGCAGAACTCACTTTCGACAACGACGGAACATTCTCGTGCGACCGCGTCGTTGTCACGGTGCCACTTGGCGTGTTGGCCGCCGGCGACATTTCGTTCAATCCCCCACTACCCGACACTCATCAGAACGCAATCAACACCATGCGTATGGGTTTGCTCGACAAGGTGTGGTTCGTTTTTCCTGAACAGTTCTGGTCGAACGAGTCATTGATCTGGAACAGAATTGATGAGCCTGGCGTTCCATTTCGCGAGTGGTACAACCTTGCTCCGTTGACAGGCAAGCCAGTGTTGCTGGCGTTGAATGGCGGCCGCACTGCTCGCGCATGGGCCGAGCGCAGTGACGATGAGTTGCGTATTGCGGCAATGACCACCTTGCAGCAATTCACCGATGCCGGCTGGTAACTCGACAGGTTTGTATTGCGCCCTCGGTAGGAATCGGACCTACGACCTGCGGTTTAGGAAACCATGCGACTACCTCTGGAAACCCCTATGGCATAGGGCTTTCAGAAATGAGAGCACAGGCTGACGCACACTGGACGCACGATACGCAAACATGTGCCCAGCTGCGCACGTGTAGAGTCTTGCACATGTTCTCCTCACACGTCATGGTGATTCCCAGTCGCGCGTAGCGGCGCGTGCATGGTCAAAACAAAGAAGCACTCTCCTGAGCGTCGGCAACCTGGCCGGCACTCAACAGAAGGATTCCCACCGTTGCCTCAACAATCAATAAGACCTGGCTCAAGCTCAGCGAAGTGCTTGAAGAAATGAATGTCGGACGATCAACGTTCGATCTCTGGAGAGCAGAAGGCCGCGCACCGCGTTGCTACAAGCTTCCAAACGGACAGCTGCGCATCAAGCGCACTGACCTCGATAACTGGTTGAACGAACTCCAAGAAGTTCCTGCCTGACATGGGCCGTCCACCATTCATTGGAGTCCACGTTTACGACTTCGACACGAAGAACCCGAGTAGGCCCGATAAGCCATCTCCATGGGTTGTGCGTTGGCGCGTCGGTGGTGCAAAGAACTGTGGTCTCGCGACGCTCCTGCGGCGGCTGAGGGTAATCAAAGTTGCTCCAACGGTGAGCAGTAGTAGGCCCCAAATAGCGACAGCCGGCACGTTACTTCCCGCTATTGGCAGCAGATTCGACTTATCCAGTGCATCGGTCGTGGTTTGTGCTGCCAATGTGGGTGTGACCGCCGCCGATGCGGCCGACGCGGCCGATGTGCCGGTGGTGTTTGTTGCTGTAGCCGTGAACGTGTAAGCAGTACCATTTGTTAAACCTGTAACGATGCAACTTGTCGCAGGCACAGTCACGGTACAAGTTTTTGTGACACCACCAACTTGTGGCGAAGCGCTCACGGTATAAGAAGCCGGTGTGCCACCGGAGCCAGCAGCCACACTCACCGTGACTTGCTCGTCGCCGCTCACGACAGTGGGTTGCAATGGAACACCTGGAGCCGCCAGCGTGACCGTGAGAGTAAACGTTCTCGTTGCTGTGCCTGTCGCGTTCGTTGCGGTGATCGTATATGCGGTTGCTGACTGCACGGTTGTTGGTGTACCCGACAACAAACCAGTCGACGTACTAAACGTCAACCCGGCGGGCGCAGGCGGGCTGATCGCATAACTAGCAACAGTGCCGCCAGTTGAGGTAATCGTGTAACCAGCAATCGCCGCATTTTGTGGCTTCGACTCAGAACTAGACGACAATGTGAACGCTGGTGCTGGGACTGGGACATCGAGTTGGAACACCACGGTTGCGGTTGCTTGTCCGAACGAGGCGCCTGTCGCGGTGATTGTCACCCCTGCTGTAGAGGTTGAGGTTGGTGTACCGGTGATTACACCGGTTGTTGCGTTCAAAATCAGGCCACCGGGTAACGTCCCACTTGTGACGGCGTAAATGACCGAGCCCGCGAAGCCCGTCGCGGTGTAGGCAGTCGATGCTGTAATTGGCGAATCTTGGTTCCCTGTCACGGTTTGCGTGGCGGGTGCGATAGAACGTGTCGTCAAGAACATTTCGAGGTATGAACCACGGTCGTCTAAGGCAATAGGGTCGCCTGGAGGGCCAGTGTCGTAGGTGTAGTCGATTTCCAGTGTTGACATGAGCCCGGTGAGGTAGCCAACGTTGGAGGCCCCCGGAACTTAGGAAGTTGTCTCGTCCGAGTTCGTTATGTCCGCCGCCAACACGACCGTGCCTGACGCGTCTTTGCCTGTAAACGTGTACTTCTCAAAACAGTTGGCTCCTTGGGTGCCCGTTTCGTTGCAGTCTGCGTGATTCCGCGTCTTCATTCGAATCCCGGGAATCGCCGGATTAAACGTGAGAACGGTCCTCACCTTTAGAGTTGACTGATGAAGGTACGTGTTGTTGTTATCCCCCCTTCTACCCGTATTAGTGGTGACAGTCACGGTGACGCCTCCAACAACGAAGGATCGTCCTGCACTCTCGAATGGAATGGCCTCGGTGAAGTTTGGGACAAAACCGGACAACTCGGGAGGTGGAGTACTGGCGGACGCTGGGGCTAAGAGCATCGGGGGAAAACCTGCCAAGGTGATCGTGCACAAAAGAGTGACCGAAAGCAGAGAAACAAAACGCACAACACGCACGAGTGAAATCTACGCATTTCAACTTGCTGAAAACGAACTGTGGAACACCAAATTTCAGCACGTGCGGTGGATCACGGTGAGGTGAGTCATTGCGTAAGTTCACATCAACGGCAGACATGCACAACGGCAACAAATGATCAAAAAAACTCGGAATCGATACCGAGTTACGAAACGCATCGCACACGCGTTTCCTAGCATCGCTATGGCACAAACCCTCTAATAGTCGGGCTGGCGGGATTTGAAACCAAAAGGGGTCCGCTTCGGTGGGCCCCTTTTTTGATGCTCTATTGGTAACGCCGACAAAAAAACGTTCGTTGAGTGAGTCTTGACTTCTCGAAAGGCGTTTCACCATTGACTATCAGGGCGGTTTAGCTTGCCCCCATCCTCGCTCAATCGGGTGCCACTCAATCGCATCTCATGGCCACCAAATTTGCCCGATTTCGGCAAGCTTGACATCGAGTTTTGCTTCGGGCACCAGGCGAGAGTTTGACAAGATAGTCGTTAATTCACAGGTCCGCCCATTTTGGTTGACATCGCCGTCGTGCAAGACGCCCAAGCTTGCGGCTCAAAGTACGAATGACGACCTTGACGTAGAGCACGAGGTTCAACGGAGTCTCATTTGAAGTGACGCCGTCCAGTATCTCGGATCGAAGCTCGACCAATTTGAGGAGGCACTCCTGAAGGTCGCTTGCTACCTCGGGTCCGCAGTTGTCGAACCGATCAGGTGCTCTCATCCAACACAGCTGGATGAGCTCAAGAAGTTCTTCAACGTCCTCAAAAGTGATTTGTTTGGGATGTTCGCTCATGAGGTGACCGTGCCCTGTTCGCCTCCCCATGCACGCGCCTTGGAAATCTCGGCCCTGCTCGGAGAGTGATGGGGGCATTCCGATGGCGGAGCGCCACGGCCCGTGTGAAGGGCAGAAATGACGGGAAATATGAGGAATCCAGACCCGGATTTCATTCCCTACGCCAACCTGCTTGTTGGGCAGGCCCGAACTTGGTGGCTCGAGGCAGTTCGCCTAGCGCTGAGCACGAAAGAGGAACGGCAGTTCGAGGAACTGACGGTCTGGGGTGCCTTTGAGCGCTGTTGTCGAAAGGCCCGAATCCCGAAGGGTTCAACCGCCTTCAACCATCTCGAGGAGGTTCTGTGGGAGTACATCTACACCACGACCGACCTTGAAATCTCGGAAGTTCTCAACAGTTAGATAGTCAGCACGAAGCTGCTGAAATTTGCAGAGTGTTGGTCTCAACACTCTGTTTTATCTCTATTTCTAGGTGACAGTTCTTGCTGGTCACTTATACGCGCCGGGATGTGGCCTCTCCCCTACCAAACCTGGGTTTCAGCGGAAAACTTGTTGCCGGGAAATCGTCATCTTCGTCGAAAAATCCCATTGGCGATTTGGCAACGTAATTTTCAGAGATTCCGACTCTGACCTACTGCTGACCGCCGAAATTTGACGAAAGATGACGAACCTTGACGAATCCCCTTGGCAGTCTCAAGTCCTCAAAGCGTTGCTCGAACAGGGAAATGCCTTGTCAATCTGGCGCCCCCGGCATGAATCGAACATGCGACCTGCGGTTTAGGAAGCCGCAACTATGTCCTGCCAATGGTGGCCTCTATACCTATTCAGTACGGTTTCGCAACCCCAATGGCGGCACGACCTAGACGTCGTTCCGGTGTTGGTGATTTATTCACTGATGTCTT
>Ga0255112_1000007_pt1 | contig 65450 bp, 51 predicted proteins | sample Law_Yuk_RepB_8h_FD_188470 | JGI IMG/M metagenome (GOLD analysis project Ga0255112, IMG submission 188470) | Freshwater microbial communities from St. Lawrence River, New York, United States - Law_Yuk_RepB_8h | ecosystem: Environmental > Aquatic > Freshwater > River | place: USA: New York... | reverse complement strand
CCCTGCTTTGGACAAATCAGGTTGAATAAATTGAACATCGCCATCATCTAACAGTGTTGCAAATTCATAGCGGGTATAGTGATTTTCCCCGGCTGCAAATGGAACTCTCCCAAGCGTTCTAGCCAATCCGTAAGCCTTTCTATCTTGCGGTGGAAATGGCTCTTCGAGCCAACTAACCCCTGCCTCATCAAATGAGGGCATCACTTTACGAATATCTTGTAAGGTATAGTTTGTGTTGGCATCAACCAAGATATCAATTTCAGAGCCGACTGCTTTTCTAACGGCTATGACACGAGAAATATCTTTCTCCGCAGTATCCCCAACGCGTAATTTTAAAGCCCTATATCCATTAGCAATATGCTCTAAAGCTTCGTTAGCCAAAGAACTTGGTTCTTGCCATCCAAGAGCAATACCGCCTGCATATGCTTTAATTTTTCGAGGCGCCCCACCAAGTAATCGATAAAGGGGCTGTTGCATGACCTGTGCGCGAATATCCCATAAGGCAAGATCGATTCCGCTGAGCGCAAGAACAGAAGCAGCTCCCATGCCATGGCTTGATATTTGCATCTTATAAACCTTAGACCAAATACCATTAATATCTAAAGCATCGTGATTAATGATTAACTCTCTCATCGTAGTATCAATTAATCGAGCAATTGCTCCTGGAGCACGTCCATGATGGGCCTCACCCCAACCAACTACTCCATCATCCGTTTCCACTCTGACCAAGACAGAATCACGCTTAACGCTTCTACCAATTCCTAACCTAACCGACTTATTTTCCGGAACAGGAAATGAGATCGGTATGGCTTCAAGTTTTACGATTCGCATAGATTTACTCATCAAAAAAATTTAATTAGAAAATACTTCAGGATTAACTATATTAGTTGGTCTTTGTCCTTGAAGGATTTTTAAAAGCGTATCAACGGAGCCCTCACTCATTTTTTGTAAGCTAGTAGCTGTTATTGATGCGATATGAGGGGTTAGCAATAAGTTAGGCGCATTAAAAACTAACTCACTACCTTCCAAGGGGTGGTGATCATGCACATCCATCGCTGCACCTCCTAGTCTTCCCTCTTTTAGTGCAGTAACAATTGCTGCACTGTCAACGATTGGACCCCTAGCAATATTAATCAGAATTGCAGTTGGCTTCATTAAATCAATCATAGTTTTGTCAACCATTCCCCGAGTCTCATCATTCAGAGAACAGCTGATTATTACGATATCGGATTGCTTAAATAATTCAGCCTTTGATACTGGTTTAATACCTTTTGGAATTGAATCTGGGCGTCGGGTAAAGCCAATAACATCCATTCCTAAATCAAAGGCAATTTTAGATATCTTGCTGCCAATTGCGCCAACCCCTACTATTCCTATAGTAGATGTCTCAATTTCAGTTAACGAATCAGCTATCGGCCTAGTCTTATTCCAGCCATCGTGTCGCAATTTCTCGTTAATCTGATCTAGTCTTCTACGAAAATAAAAAATAACAGCCAAACAGTACTCAACTACTGCCCTCGTATTAGAACCTGGAAGATTAGCTACTGGGATTTTTTTTCTAGTTGCCGCTGCCACAGGTATAAAGTCTAGACCAACACCGTGTCTAACAACTGCTTTTAAATTATTTACGCCTTCAAAAATATCATCTGGAAGTTGGCTACGTACTATTAATCCGTCGCAGCCCTTAATTAACATTTTTAATGTTTCTACTTTAGTATCAGGCGCTAAGATCACATCGCAAAATTCCTCTAACTTTCTTTGACTCACTGGATGAATGGAGTTTGTTAATAACACCCTCGGTTTACTACTCAAGATATGGCACTCCTTGTTTTACAGGATTAGTCAAAAAACCTACCCCTGGAAGATCTACTTGAACCATCTGCCCAGGTAATAGCCAAGCAGGAGGAGAATGAACCATCGCCAAACCCCCTGGGGTGCCCGTAGCAATAATGTCTCCGGGCTCTAGAGGCATTTGCTTTGAAATAAATGAAATAAGTTCAGCAATCTTAAAATACATTTTTGCAGTTGTGCCATCTTGCAAAGTTTTGCCATCAACCTTTAATTGAATATCGATTGCATATGGATCTCTAATTTCATCAGGAGTAACTAGATAAGGTCCAAATGGTGCTGATGCAGGCATATTTTTTCCACGAACAAAGTTACCTTTGTCCTCTTTGATCATACCGCTACCGCTTACATCATTGTGAGCAGTAAAACCAGCAATCAAGCTCATCACTGCATCGGGCTCAACATGTAAAGCTCGCTTTCCCATAACTACTGCTAACTCAGCCTCATAGCCAACATTTCCTACATCTGGCGGAATTAGTATGGGGTCATATGGGCCGATGGTCGTCAACCCAGAACGGATAAAAATAACTGGCTCTTTTGGATAAGGCATCGATCGCTCATCTAAGGCGTCTGTAAAGTTATAAGCGGCCCCAACAATCTTTCCGGGATTTGGAATAGGTGCACAAAAAGTAATGTCCTTTAACTTAATAACAGCATCCTTGTAAGGCAGGTCGTTTTTAAGGGACTCCTTGATTCTTTTGCTAATTGGCTCGAGTCCTTCTTTGACCATATCCAATATATTGGGCTGTGTATGACCCAAGAGACCAATACAACTTGGATGGGATAAATCTAAAATTGAATTGGTATCAGCTAATAATAGACCAGCAGCAATAATTTGAGAATTTTTTCTAAAGGATAGATATCGCATGCTAAGTTAGATACCTAAAAGCTAGGCAACACGAAACTGATCTAAGATATTCCGATTAATTTCTATACCCAATCCTGGTCCTGTCGGTACCTTTACTTTACCGTTTATCTGAATAATTGGATCTACAGACAGCAGATCTCGGAAAGGATTTTCACATTGCTCAAATTCAAATAAAGGAGGATTGCCTTTAAAACTCGGGGGTTGATCTGGAAGGGCCGCTAAAAAATGTAAAGTTGCAGCTACTCCAATCACCGATCCCCATGCATGAGGAACACATTCCACTCCGTGGGCACTGGCAAGTGTAGCAATTTTTCGACACTCACTAATACCTCCAGCCGCACAAACATCGGGTTGAACAATGTCCATCGCTTTACGAGTCACGATATCTCTAAATCCCCAACGGGTAAATTCATTTTCACCACCTGCAACAGCCATGTCCAATGCTCGGGTTACTTCGACATACCCATCTAGGTCTTCTGGTGATATTGGTTCTTCAAACCATTCAATCTTTAATTTTTCAAGCTCCCTGCCAATTTGGATAGCTTGAGGAACAGTAAAACAATGATTTGCATCAACCATCAAGCGCATTTCATCACCTACTGCTTTTCTGACTGCTTCAACACGCTTAATATCAAATTTCAAATCACCTAAACCAATTTTCATTTTGATTGCAGTAAAACCTGAATCCTTAAATTCTAAAGCCTCCTCAACAGCTTCCTCAATTAAGCGGTCCATATCAATAAAATAAAGCCCAGTGGCATAAGGCGTTACCTCTGAGCGATAGGAGCCGCCAATCAATTTATGAATTGGTTTGCCGCAAGATTTACCAATAATGTCCCATAAGGCAATATCAATTCCACTGATGGCAGAAATTGCCATGCCTGTTGTACCGTAATCCTTAATGCGGTTATAAAGATCTTCCCATATAACCTCTACATCAAATGGATCACGACCTATGATGCGCGGCCCAAACTGACTGTCAATAAATGCTTTTGCAACAGCAGACGGGCCGTAACACTCTCCCCAACCGATAATGCCATCGTTAGTTTCAATTTCAACGATACAAGAACCTCGAGTTTTATAAAGCCAACCCCTCGAAGAAGTGAATGGTTTTTGAACGGGAGCAGCCACAACATGGCAAGATACCTTTTTAATCTGAATCATTTTTTCTGTTCGGTAAATACTTTTTTGCCAACCACAGCTAAAGTGTTAGTCACATCAACAATTTCTTTCTCCAAGGCCTTACCAGTTACGTTATCTACACTAGCGCCGCCCTCCTCCGATGCAGATCTAAAGCGGGGATCTTGAATCGCCTTACTAAAAATTGCAATTAATTTTTCTTGAACTTGTGGCGGAGTTTTTGCTGGAGCAACCAAATATGCCATTTGAACTAAAGGTCCATGAGGGAAAACGTTATATCCCTTTTCTTTAAATGTAGGTACATTTGGAAGTGTTTTAATACGTTCGTTAGCAAAGACCCCCAAAGGTCTGATTAAATTTGAATCAATTTGCGCCTTGCTTTCTGAAGGTTTGAGAACTGCTGCATCTAATTGTTTTCCAGCAAGATCGACAACCACTTTGGATCCCCCGGTATAGGGAATAACGTTGACCTCTGAATTCACAACATTTCCAGTCATTACTGCAAATATATGGTTTAGGTTATTGCTACCAGGTGTACCAACCGATATCTTTCCTGGATTTTTTTTAACCATTACCCCAAAACTATCTATGTCCTTTGCTGGGCTTGCTGCTGGTACTAATAATAAAAGCTGATCCGTAGTAACACGTGCAATTGGTGCAAATTGATCATTTTTTAAGGGTGTTAATCCTTGAGCTATCATCGCAAGTGTTGAACTGGTGCCCATTCCAATGGTATAACCATCCGGATTTGCGTTAGCAACCCTTGTCATCCCAATGGTTCCTGTAGCTCCCGGAACGTTTTCAACAACTAACGTAATACCGTCACTAGCGAGAATTTTTGATAATTGTCTTGCCGATATATCATTCGAGCCACCCACATTCCAGGGTACAACAAGCCGAATTTCTCGATTCGGAAAATCAGCCGTTTGAGAGAAAACTGTTGCTGCAAATCCATACATAAAACTGATTAAAACAAGCTTTTTCAACACTCTTAATTGATTCATTGAAAGACCTCCATTGTGATGTTCATTAATGTTATAACAAATAACATTAAATATGTAAAGAAAGCCGCGCCTCTTTGCTTAAAAGTGTTGGTGGATTATTTCAACAGGTGGAAAATATCGCCTCGGGCACTCTCGATATCCGCAAAAATGGCTTGAGCAAGTTTCTTGCCATTTCCTTGCTTAAGTGCATTCAAGGCAGCCAGATGGTGCTTATGTCTTTTCTGTCCGGGGTTATATTCTGGTAAGGCTAAATTCAGTGTGGGTCCACAACGAAGCCAGGTTGCTTCAATTGCCCGAAGAAGTATCTCTTGATTAGCTAATTCATAAATTCCAAAATGGAACTTATAGTGAGCATCTAGATATGCAGATAAATTTCTAGCTTTAGCCAGTTTTTTCATCTGTTCAAAATACTTTTCAATATTTAAGATCTTTGATTTAGTTGCATTTTTTACTGAGGCTTCTGCAGCTATTGGTTCTAAGCCAATCCTAATCAACATAAGCTGATTAAATTCCCAGGAATTTAATAATGGCACTGATGCCCCGCCGCCTTGACCAACACCCCCCCTATCTAAAACATTTTCAGCAGCAAGTCGATTAATAGCATCACGAACCGGCGTAAGACTAATACCTAAATCTTGAGCAACCTTTCGCAATATGATTCGCTCTCCTGGCGCATACTTTCCAGCCAATAAAGCACTTTTTAAAGATAAGTAAGCTTTATCCCAAAGGGTATTTGTATTAATTTGCTTTAGTCGAGCATTTTTAGCGAGCATAGTTTCATTAAATCTTCTTAAGAATGATCAATATAAATCAATCTTGCCGCCGCATGCCTTGATATGCCGTCCTTACGAGTGTAAGTTGTACAAAATCGATACACCCAAAGAAATAGGGGAGTGATCTGTATAAACCTAAAGAAATTGGCGGAGCGGACGGGACTCGAACCCGCGACCCTCGGCGTGACAGGCCGATATTCTAACCAACTGAACTACCGCTCCGTATACAGCATCATGCTTGTCATCGCATGACTGGCGTCCCCAGGGGGATTCGAACCCCCGTACTCACCGTGAAAGGGTGATGTCCTAGGCCTCTAGACGATGGGGACCTTGGACTACTAAAACTTGTCTTACCTTCTACTACTTTGTTTGGTGGTGGAGATAAGCGGGATCGAACCGCTGACCTCTTGCATGCCATGCAAGCGCTCTCCCAGCTGAGCTATACCCCCTCGCGTCTACGCACTTCCAAAACAATCCAAGATTTTAGCCTATTTTTGCTAGACGCTCGATTACTTCTTCTTTACCCAGTGTGGCAATCACTGCATCTAGGGCTGGGGTCTGAGTGGTTGCAAAGAGCGCATACCGAATTGGCATGGCTAATGCAGGCATTTTGAGATTATGGTTTGTTAATACCGCCTTCAGAACTGCAGCCACCTGCTCCTTGCTTTGGGTCTCTTGGCTCTTTAATGCTTCTCTAAACTCGGTGATCGCGGGCCGCACATTTTCTGGGATGTTCTCTTGGATTTGCTGAGTACTTAGTTGTGGTCGCTCTTGATAAAAGAGCTTCGCCCCTTCCACAATCTCCAATAAGGTATTAGCCCGGTCTTTGAGTAAAGCCACCACGGCCTCAAAGATGGGGCCTTGGGTGGTGTTGATACCTTGTTGATCGGCAAAGGGCTTACATAATTGGGCAAGGCGCTTAGGGTCACCATTTTGGATGTAATGGTGATTGAGCCACAGGAGTTTCTCGGGATTATGTTGGGCGGGTGATCTGCCTAAATGCTCTAGATCAAACCATTGGATGAACTGATCTTTATGAAAGATCTCCACATCACCATGTGACCAACCAAGTCGAGCTAAGTAATTGAGGATGGCTTCAGGCAAGTAGCCCATCTTTTGATAATCGCGCACGCTTAATGCCCCATTACGTTTACTCATCTTCTCGCCAGTCTCATCGAGTACGGTGGGTAGATGCGCATAGACCGGCGGTGTGCCCCCCAGTGCTTTCATGATATTAATTTGTCGCGGGGTGTTGTTGACATGATCATCTCCACGGATTACGTGCGTAATTTTCATATCAAGGTCATCGACCACGACACAGAAGTTATAAGTCGGTGTGCCATCGGGTCTCGCAATAATCAGATCATCCAACTCATCATTGCTGATCTCAATACTGCCCTTTACGGCATCATTCCAGATCACTGATCCCCCAATCGGGTTCTTAAATCGAATGACGGGGTTCACATCCTTAGGGGGCGTCGGTAAGGTCTTACCCGCTTCGGGCCTCCAAAAACCGTTATAGCGCGGCTTCTGTTTGTTTGTCAATTGCTCATCGCGCAAGCGGTTGAGCTCATCCTCACTCATATAGCAGTAATACGCACTGCCATCAGCAAGCATCTGCTTAAGAACTGCGCGATAGCGATCCATGTGTTGCATCTGATAGATCGGGCCCTCATCGGGGTCCATGCCTAACCAATGCATCCCTTCTAAGATGACCTCAACGGCTTCTAATGATGAGCGCTCTTGATCGGTATCTTCAATCCTCAGGATGAAATCTCCACCCTTACTTCGGGCAAAGGCCCAAGGATAAAGAGCACTGCGGAGGTTACCTAAATGAATAAAGCCCGTGGGGCTAGGGGCAAATCGAGTTCGAATACGCATGGGCATTATTATCTCAGGTTATGAATGAGCTTTTGGTCTTTGTCTGCGATGGCGCTCCGGTGCGTGGAGAGTTTGTATCCTTAGGAAGTACATGGCAAAGTATTGTGGAGCGTCGCAGTGATCCTCCTGCCGTACGTACACTTATGGGTGAGTTTGTGGCTGCTGCCACTCTACTCACCGCTAGCATTAAGCTCGATGGCACCTTGATTATCCAAGCGCAGAGCAAAGGTCCGATTCTGTTACTGGTGGTGGAATGCACTTCGCAGCTGGAGATCCGTGCGACCGTCAAACTCAATCCCGATGTGACCGAGATACCCGATAACGCCACCTTGGCGGAGTTACTGGATGCTGAAGGGACTGGGCGCTTAGCCATTACCTTAGATCCTTCGGATCGCAAAGCATCGCAAGCTCCTTACCAAGGCATTGTGGCACTGAACCGCCCATCAACCACTCATCCCGGTTTACTAGAACCGGTGGCGTCAGTGAGTGAGGCCATCATGCTCTATATGCAAAACTCAGAGCAATTAGATACACATGTATGGTTAGCCTGTGGTCCTGACTCAGTGGGTGGCTTTTTATTACAGCGCCTACCGGATACTGGCGGTGCGTCACAGTATGACCCCACCATGATGCGTGAAGGTTGGGAGCGCATCCAAATTTTGGGTAACACGATCACCAGCGAAGAGTTGCTCACGGTCTCTCCAGAAACTCTCTTACGGCGTCTCTTCTTAGAAGAGTCCACTCAGTATGGTGTTCGTAGTTTCCCAACTCGCTTAGTGCGCTTTGCTTGCCGTTGTTCGCGCCAACGGGTAGCCGATGTGATCCGCATGCTAGGCCAAGAGGAAGTGGATGGCATCTTAGCCGAGCAAGGTGCAGTAGAAACCACCTGTGATTTTTGTGGGATGCAGTACCGCTTTGACCCCGTGGATTGCAAACAGGCTTTCGCAAGCTCTACCCTTGTGGATGCCGTCAGACCTCCGTCTAAAGGGCATTAGCCACCTGCTTGATTTACTGTTTAGGCTTTGCTGGAGCGTTGGGCCCCATCGTGTCTTTGGGCACAATTTGCACAAAGTACTCGCCTTCTTTGATCATACCGTGCTCAGAGCGAGCGCGTTCTTCAATCGCTAGCTTTCCTTCTTTGAGATCTTTAACATCTCCTTCGAGTTTGTTATTGCGGATCTCAAGCGCTGCGTTTTTCTCCTTCTGGGCCTCGAGCTGGCGCTCGAGCTCATAAACTTTTAACCAGCCGCCTTTACCAAACCACAGTGGGTACTGAATAAGGATCAGTAAACCCAGCATGGAATAGATAATCAGGCGCATGCTGTGTTTTGCTTATTTACCCAAATTACGGAGGTTATAAAACGCAGCTTTACCAGGATAGGTTGCAACATCTCCCAGATCTTCTTCAATGCGCAAGAGTTGGTTGTACTTGGCAATCCGATCAGAGCGAGAGAGCGAACCTGTTTTGATCTGGCCTGCATTGGTACCAACAGCGATATCCGCAATGGTGCTGTCTTCGGTCTCTCCCGAGCGATGCGAGATCACTGCGGTGTAATTGGCACGCTTGGCCATCTCAATCGCCGCAAAGGTCTCGGTCAAGGTACCAATTTGATTGATCTTGATCAGAATCGAATTAGCAATCCCTTTATCAATCCCTTCTTTCAGAATACGGGTGTTAGTTACAAAGAGATCATCACCGACTAACTGGATTTTCTGTCCAAGCTTTTGGGTAAGGGTTGCCCAGCCTTCCCAATCGCCCTCGTGCATACCATCTTCAATCGACACAATAGGGAACTGATCTGCTAGGTTGGCAAGATAATCGGTGAACTCGCTTGAGCTCAGTTGCAAACCTTCTCCAGCCAAATGGTACTTACCATCTTTGTAAAACTCGCTTGCGGCACAATCAAGCGCCAGTAGCACATCGTCACCCGCCTTGTACCCTGCTTTATCAATGGCACTCAGAATGGTTTGCAAACACTCTTGATTACTCTTGAAGTTCGGGGCAAAGCCACCTTCGTCACCCACCGAGGTTGGCATATCTTTATCGTGCAAGATTTTCTTGAGCGCATGAAATATCTCTGCGCCACAGCGCAGTGCTTCCCGAAAACTCTCGGCGCCCACGGGCATGATCATGAACTCTTGAATATCCAAACTATTATTGGCATGCGCCCCACCATTCACAATGTTCATCATCGGGACAGGGAGTTGCATGGCACCTGATCCACCAAAATAACGATACAAAGGTAAGCCCGCCTCTTCGGCTGCAGCACGAGCAACTGCCATGGATACTGCTAAGGTGGCATTCGCTCCTAGACCAGCTTTGTTGTGCGTGCCATCCAAATCATTGAGGGTGCGATCTAAGAACGCTTGTTCGGTCGCATCTAGACCCAACACGGTCTCTGCAATTTTGGTATTGATGTTCTCAACCGCTTTGAGTACGCCCTTGCCTAAATAACGTTCTTGATCCCCATCGCGAAGCTCAATCGCTTCGCGGGATCCCGTGGACGCACCCGACGGCACGGCTGCTCTACCCATCACGCCCGATTCGAGTAAGACGTCGCACTCCACCGTGGGATTTCCTCTGGAATCCAGAATCTCTCTTCCAATAATGTCAACGATGGCACTCATAAAATCTCCTCAGTAAATGGTTTAGAACTTGATCGCGCGCACTAATAGCTTGCAAAGCGATCTTCTAAAAAGGTGTTGGCTTGTTTAACGCTAGCATCAATTGTTTTGAGAGTTGCTAAAAGCTCTTTCAGATACTCCAGTGGAATTGCATTAGGCCCATCAGATAATGCTTTCGCAGGATTGGGGTGGGTCTCCATAAAAAGACCGCTAATCCCAACAGCAACCGCTGCTCTGGCGAGAACTGGCACAAACTCACGTTGGCCACCACTGCTACTACCTTGACCGCCCGGTAATTGAACCGAGTGGGTGGCATCAAAAACTACGGGGGCTTTTGTGCTGCGCATGATCGCAAGACTTCTCATGTCCGACACCAAATTGTTATACCCAAAACTAGCGCCGCGCTCGCAGACCATAAATTGATCGGGGAGATTTTTCTCTTGGGCCGCCGCTCTGGCTTTATCGATTACATTGTTCATCTCGTAGGGAGATAAGAACTGACCCTTCTTAATATTAACGGGCTTGCCACTTTGCGCTACCGCAGTAATGAAATCAGTTTGGCGACACAGAAATGCGGGAGTTTGCAGAACATCGACCACCGCTGCAACCGCGGAGACATCGCTACTCTCATGCACATCGGTGAGGATCGGTACCCCAATTTGTTTTTTAACCCTCGCCAAGATCTCTAAACCCTTATCCATGCCTAAGCCACGGAACGAGGTTCCTGATGAACGATTGGCTTTGTCAAAGGATGATTTATAGATGAATGGAATGTTTAGTTCAACACAGATCGCCTTAATCTGTCCTGCGGTATCAATCGAGAACTGTTCTGACTCGATGACACAAGGTCCGGCAATCAGAAAAAATGGTTGGTCTAAACCAATAGGAAAGCCACAGAGTTTTTTAAACATAGTTGTGTACGATTGCTTAGGCTGCAACTGCAGTTTTGGATTGTTGGCGCGCGAGTGCTGCGCGGATGAATGCCAAGAACAGTGGGTGTCCATCGCGCGGGGTTGAGGTGAACTCGGGGTGGAACTGCACCCCAAAGAACCAAGGATGCATGCTTTGCGGCAACTCCATCATCTCAGGGAGATCTTCGGTCGGTGTACGTGCTGAGATGACCATACCCGCCTTCTCTAATTTAGGCGCGTAGATATTATTGACCTCATAGCGATGGCGGTGACGTTCGTTGACTTCATCTCCATAAATGCGGTGCGCAAGTGTATTGGGTTTGACGGGGCAGCGTTGTGATCCTAAGCGCATCGTTCCACCAAGATCGGAGTCTTCTGCACGCTTCTCAATTTTTCCTTCGCGATCAAGCCATTCGGTAATGAGTGCTACTACGGGATTCGGAGTCTCTGGATCAAATTCGGTGCTGTTGGCAGCTTCAATCTTTGCCACATGCCGAGCAAACTCAATCACAGCTAGTTGCATGCCTAAGCAAATACCAAGATAAGGAACCGCATTCTCACGCGCATACTGAATTGCTTTGATCTTACCCTCAGTACCACGCTTACCAAAGCCTCCTGGTACCAAGATCGCATTGAGATCGTGCAAGCACTCGAGATTGCCCTGCTCTAAGCGCTCTGAATCAATATACTGAATATTGATTTTGGTGTGGTTATGAATACCTGCATGACGCAAGGCTTCGATCAATGATTTATAGGACTCGGTGAGATCTACATACTTACCCACCATACCAATGGTAACCTCGTGCTGGGGGTTCTCCATCTCGTAGACCAAGTGGGTCCACATGGCTAGATCTGCAGGCTTAGCTTGGATGTTGAGCTCTTTGCAGATTAACTCATCCATGCCCTGTGCCTGCAACATCTCGGGGATCTTATAAATCGTATCAACATCCCACACAGAGATTACTGCTTCTTCACGCACATTCGAGAACAGTGAGATCTTGGCGCGCTCATCTGCTGGAATCCGTCGATCCGCACGGCACAGTAATACGGTGGGTAAGATACCGATCTCACGCAGTTTTTGTACCGAGTGTTGGGTCGGTTTCGTTTTAAGCTCGCCCGCACTTTGTATCCATGGCACGAGCGTTAAATGCACAAAGGCGCAGTCGCCCTTTGGAAGACGCAAACTCATTTGGCGGGCAGCTTCTAAAAATGGGAGCGACTCAATGTCACCGACGGTGCCACCGATCTCACAGATAGCAACATCCGCTTTACCATCATGACTAGCTTTAGCACCCCGTTCTACAAAGGCCTGAATCTCATTGGTGATGTGCGGAATGACTTGCACGGTCTTGCCGAGGTACTCACCGCGGCGCTCCTTCCGAATCACCGACTCATAGATCTGACCGGTGGTGAAGTTATTGCTCTTGCGCATCTTGGCGCTCACAAAGCGCTCGTAATGACCCAAATCGAGATCGGTCTCGGCGCCGTCTTCGGTTACAAAGACCTCGCCATGCTGAAACGGACTCATGGTTCCAGGGTCTACATTTATATAGGGGTCTAATTTGAGGAGGGTGACTTTCAGGCCGCGGGATTCAAGAATCGCGGCAAGCGAGGCGGCTGCAATTCCTTTCCCAAGGGAAGAAACTACACCACCAGTGACAAAAACGTATTTGGTCATCGCTTAACGTCTATTGGTAATACGCAATTATAGCGATAGCGGCGGATCTGTCTAAAAAACTTGATTCGGGCTTGCCCTAGGTAGAATGATTGGATGCGCTTTCTTGCAGCCTTACTAATTACCCTGCTAACCCTCTTTTACCTGTTTCCTACAGCGGTTGCCGTCTATCGGGGTCGTGCAAATACCGGGGCAATCTTTGCTCTAAACCTCTTTTTGGGGTGGTCGCTAATTGGTTGGGTACTTGCCCTCGTTTGGGCCTTAAAGCATGAAGAAATCCTCTAAATGCCCTTGGTTTAGGGGTATTTTGGCTGGATTGACTGTCAGTAAAGTTTTACAATATAGCCTACTCTTTTAGGCTCATTTCTGATCAGGAAACCCATGTTAGACGCTTATCAATCCCATGTTGCTGAACGTGCCGCACAAGGCATCCCCGCTCTTCCCCTTACCAAAGACCAAACTACTGAACTCCTTAAATTACTGCTTAATCCTCCCAAGGGTTTAGAAGCAGATCTCTTAGAACTCATTAGCTATCGAGTACCCGCCGGTGTTGATGAGGCGGCCAAGACCAAGGCCGAGTTTTTGGATTCTGTTGCCAAAGGGAAACTTGCTTCTCCATTGATCTCCAAGGTCAAGGCCACGGAGTTACTCGGTACGATGCTGGGCGGTTACAACATTAAGCCCCTAGTCGAGCTTTTAGAAGACAAAGAATGTGGCGCTACCGCCACTGAAGCATTGAAAAAGACTTTATTGATGTTTGATTACTTTAATGATGTCAATGACTTAGCGCACAAAGGTAATGCAAATGCCAAGGCTGTAATCCAAAGTTGGGCCAATGCCGAATGGTTTACTAGTCGCCCCGCCGTCCCAGAATCCATGACCCTCACGGTCTTCAAGGTAACTGGTGAGACCAATACCGATGATCTATCACCTGCCCCCGATGCATGGAGCCGTCCCGATATTCCCCTGCATGCCACCATCATGCTCAAGAACCCCCGTCCGGGCATTGAACCTGATGAAGCCGGTGTTCGCGGTCCCATGAAACAAATTGAGGCCTTGAAGCAAAAAGGTCATCAGATCGCCTATGTGGGTGATGTAGTGGGTACTGGTTCTTCTCGCAAGTCGGCTACAAACTCGGTCTTGTGGTGGACCGGTCAAGATATTCCCTTTGTTCCCAACAAGCGCTTTGGTGGTGTTTGTTTAGGGAGCAAGATTGCTCCGATCTTCTTTAATACCATGGAAGACGCTGGCGCTCTGCCAATCGAGCTCGATGTTAATCAAATGAATATGGGCGATGTGATTGAGTTGCGCCCTTACGAAGGTAAGGTTTATAAAAACGCTGCGGTAATTACCGAGTTCGCATTGAAATCCCCAGTGATTTTGGATGAAGTGCGTGCAGGCGGTCGTATTCCACTCATCGTGGGTCGTGGTCTAACTGCGAAGGCACGTGCGTCTTTAGGTCTGCCTGCATCCACCGAGTTCCGTGTTCCCATTAGTCCTCCTCATAATAAGAAGGGCTTTAGCTTGGCACAGAAGATGGTGGGTCGTGCCTGTGGATTACCAGAGGGTCAAGGTGTTCGTCCTGGTACCTATTGCGAGCCCCATATGACCACGGTCGGCTCACAAGATACCACCGGTCCGATGACCCGTGATGAGTTGAAAGATCTTGCGTGTTTAGGGTTCTCGGCAGATCTCGTGATGCAATCCTTCTGCCATACCTCAGCCTATCCCAAGCCCGTTGATATCCGTACGCACCATGAGTTGCCAGCATTTATGACCAATCGTGGTGGCGTTGCTCTACGTCCAGGCGATGGTGTGATCCACAGCTGGTTAAATCGTTTATTGCTTCCTGATACCTGCGGTACAGGTGGCGATAGTCATACGCGCTTCCCCATTGGTATCTCCTTTCCGGCAGGCTCTGGTCTCGTTGCCTTTGCAGCCGCAACTGGTGTGATGCCTTTAGATATGCCAGAGTCAGTCTTGATTCGGTTTAAGGGCAAGATGCAACAAGGTATTACCTTGCGCGATTTAGTTAATGCAATCCCGCTGTATGCGATTAAGCGCGGCCTTCTCACCGTTGAGAAAAAAGGTAAGAAGAATGTGTTCTCAGGTCGCATCCTCGAGATTGAAGGATTACCTGATCTCAAGGTGGAGCAAGCCTTTGAGCTATCCGATGCCTCTGCTGAGCGTTCTGCTGGTGGTTGTACTGTGCATCTTAATAAAGAGCCCATCATCGAGTACATGCGTTCTAACATCACCTTGATGAAGTGGATGATTGCAAATGGCTATGAAGATAAGCGCACCCTCACCCGTCGTATTAAAGCGATGGAGTCGTGGATTGCTAAACCACAATTACTCAAGGCTGATGCTGATGCCGATTATTACGAGGTCATTGAGATCGACATGAACGAGATCAAAGAGCCCATCTTGGCTTGCCCCAATGATCCAGACGATGTGAAGTTCTTGTCTGAAGTACAGGGTGACAAGATTGATGAGGTGTTCATTGGTTCGTGCATGACCAATATTGGTCACTTCCGTGCTGCTGGCAAGATCTTAGAAGGTAAGACCGATATCCCAACACGCTTATGGATTGCACCACCCACGAAGATGGACGCGATGATCCTCACCGAGGAAGGTTATTACGGCATCCTTGGAAGAACGGGTGCTCGCATGGAAACTCCAGGTTGTTCTTTGTGCATGGGTAATCAAGCGCAGATGCGTAAAGGTGCTTCTGCAGTATCGACATCGACACGTAACTTCCCGAACCGATTAGGAATCGATACGCGTGTTTATCTGGCTTCGGCAGAACTCGCTGCGGTTGCTGCCCTCCTTGGCAGAATCCCCACCATGGCAGAGTACCTCGAACAAGTGCAACCGCTTAATGCAAAAGCCGATGATGTTTATCGTTACATGAACTTTGACAAGATCAAAGACTTTAGTAGTGTGGCGGATACGGTTAATGTGTAAGTAATAAACCGCTGTAATGCAAAAGCCCAAGGTTGTATGCCTTGGGCTTTTTTTATTCTGGTTCTAACTCTTAGTTAACCATTTAAAACATCAATGCAAGACTGCATGTTGAGCTTGCTTCTTCCGTTTGTGAAGTAGCCAGGCGCTATGGATTCTGGTGACGACCATGATTGGCCAGAGTAAAGCGCAAAGTGGGACCCAAAAAATGCGACTTTCAAATGGGTTGTCATCTGAGGTCTTCGCCTTGTGAGGACCCTCGCTAAACAAGTGCCGCTGTGAATACGTTACAAACCCAAAACATGCGCCAAAAAGTATAAATAGGGTGATAAAAGTTGTGTCGTTCATCATTTTTACCTCACATAAGCTGAGTAAAGTAATTATTACACCAAAATCTGTAAAAAATTAACTTACACAAGGTTTTTATCTAGGGTGATTGGAGCAATGATTGATGCAATGCAAAATGAGTTAGACCGATACAAGCTTATTAAGAAATTATCGAAAACTAGCAAAACAGACCATAAAGTGCTGGTTTTGATCGGTCCATGAGACTACTTTCTGAAAACCGGCCTTCTTCAATAGATCTTGGAAACCTGCCTGAGTGTATTTATAACTATTTTCGGTATGGATGGTCTCACCCTTACTAAACTCAGCCAAATGACCACCCCAAATGACTTGGACGTCTCGCTTGGCTCGCAAATGCATCTCAATGCGGGATGCTTGTTCATTAAAAAAGGCGTCATGCTCCCAGTCTTCTAAACAAAAATTAGTACCGATTAAACGGTTAATGTGTAACAAGACATTGCAATTAAATGCAGCCGTAATACCCAGTGAATCGTTGTAAGCGCGATGTAATACATCTCTATTCTTAACGAGGTCTACCCCAATGAGAAGACCGCCGCTGCCATTTAATAATTGAGCGACACCTTGTAAAAATAAATGGGCTTCTTTGGGATCAAAATTACCAATCGATGATCCTGGGTAGAAAAATATCTTCTTCTGTGCAGCGATGTCAGGCAGCTGAATAGCTTGGGATAGATCGCATACCTGGGCAACCATGGCAATCTGTGGAAATTGTTTTTGTAGGTTAGCAATCGCCGCATCGAGGAACGTTTTTGAGATATCCAATGCCCAATATTGTTTTGGCTGCAAACTTTCAAATAAAGTACTTGCCTTAGCGCAGTTCCCGGCACCTAGGTCAACTAAGGCATCGCAATCCCCCACTGCTGCTGATATCTCATCGAGATGGCGCGACATGATGTACGCCTCGGTGCGAGTCGGATAATACTCATCGAGCAAGGTAATAGCTTCAAATAACTTAGAGCCGAGTTCGTCATAAAAGAACTTCGGGGCAATATGCGCTGGCTTTGCCTGTAAACCAATCGTGAGCTCTTGTAGGACTTTAGGGTTCATAACACAGTGTATCAATACACAAGAGTTTCTAGACCAGCGACCCAAAGTTTATGTCAAAAGAGTGTTTGTAGGAACAAAAAACACGTATGCCCTCCACAATCATTGGCAGACACCATAAAAAGCAAGAGAATGTAACAATAGAAGCATGTTAATCATTCTCTATATTGGGTCTTACGATGGTCTTACTTGAAGCTGAGAGGCTTGGACGGCGAGTGAGCGCTGATCGCTGGCTATTTCGAGACCTCAATATCTCCCTGGCTGCTGGCGAGCAACTTGCGCTTCAGGGTGCCTCTGGGGTGGGTAAATCTACCCTGCTCAATCTCTTGGCAGGCCTCGATCAGCCCGATGAAGGTCGCATCCTATTTGAAGGTAAAGATCTCAAAATAATGGGGGCAAATGAGCAACTCTATCTTCGCCGCACTGCATTTGGTTTCGTTTTTCAGGCATTTCATTTAATGCCTCATCTCAATGCTTTACAAAATGTCATGGTGCCCTGTTTAATCGCTGGACTTCCCCTTGACCAAGCAAAAGCTCGTGCACAAGCTCTTTTAAACGAACTGGGTCTGGCAGAATCCTATGAAAAATTTCCAGCAGTTTTATCCGGTGGCGAGCAACAACGAATTGCCCTCGCGCGGGCATTGATTCATCGTCCTAAAATTGTTCTGGCGGATGAACCAACGGGTAACCTAGACCCAGTAACTGCTAATCTCGCTCTCGAACTTTTGTGTCGTTCTTGCCGTGAGCATCATGCTGCCTTAGTAATGGTGACTCATTCAGATAAAGCCGCAGAGCGCTTAGATCGCCGTTTGTTTTTAACGAACTAATGCTGTTTTATTGGTTACTATCATCTGCCTTTAAGGCTCAGCCAGGACGCTGGTTGATCGCGGGACTTGCCGTTGCTTTGGGTATTGCACTGGCAGTCGCCATTCATACCGTCAATCGCTCGGCTCTCAGTGAATTTAGCCGTGCCTTAGATCTGGTCAATGGTCAGGCTTCTGCCCAAATCATCATGCCTACCGGTGAATTCTCAGACCAGCTATATGACCAAATAGTTATTTATCAACCTGAGCTTGGGATCCGCGCAATCAGCCCAGTCTTAGAACGCAATACGGCACAAATTCGTGTTCTCGGAATTGATATTTTTCAAGCGGGTCGCGTATCACCCTCATTGATGCCGTTTGTTTCTGAAGATCAACAGCAGCAACTCTTTTCAGAAGACGCGATCTTTTTATCAGCCGCTGCTATGCAAAAGTTACAGCTATCAGTTGGTGACTTCATAGGACTCGATTATGAAGGTAAGGCTGTTCGATTCAAGGTTGCTGGTACTGTGCCGGGTGCAGTTGGCCAAGCGATTGCTGTTATGGATTTGGGCACTCTCCAGTGGCGTTTAGGAGGCCTTGGGAAGATTAGTCGCATGGATGTCCAGCTTCAAGATGGTAAGGGGGTCGAGGAAGTAGCTAATGCTCTCCAGAAATTAAATCTTGGCCTACGTTTAATCAGTTCTCAAGAGCGAGATCGGCGTGTCTCAAATTTATCGCGCGCATATCGTGTTAACTTAAATGTCTTAGCGCTAGTTGCCCTCTTTACAGGTGCATTTTTGGTTTTTACGACCATTAGCTTTTCGGTATTACGACAGCAATCCCAATTGGCACTTCTCAGTATCTTAGGCGCAAGCTCTCGGTGGATATTTTCATTAGTGCTTGCGCAGGCCGCTGGAGTTGCTGCAATAGGTGGTCTATTGGGGATTGGTTTGGGCCTTACTCTTGCTTATGTCTTGCTAAATATTTTAGGCGGTGATTTAGGGGGAGGTTACTTCTCTGGCATAGCGCCACCTCTTGAGATCGATTTCATAACGCTTTTTGGCTTTTGGATCCTTGCGATTGCAGTTGGTTTATTAGCTGCTTACTTTCCAGCAAAAGCTGCCACGGCTAGACACCCCGCTGAACAATTGAGAGCGGGCTCTATCGAACGCGTCGTGCGACCCGTTGTTCATTACCGAATTGCTCTGGTCTTTAGCCTTGCTAGCTTCGTTCTGGCATTTATGCCTGCTATGAATAATCTTCCCCTAGCAGCATATGCTTCGATTGCATGTTTATTATTTGCGGGCTTAGCACTTATTCCTTGGTTAGTTCAGCATTGTTTTTCAAGTCTTGTAAATGGTTTATCGTATTGGCAAAAACAACCATCGTCCCTCATATTTGCAAACTGGCGCTTAGCGCAAGCTCCGGCAAGTTCTGCGGGATTAATTGCGGGTGTTGTTGCCGCTCTCGCCCTGACCGTGGCCATGGTGGTGATGGTTGCTAGTTTTCGAGATTCGATGACCCAGTGGCTTGACCAAGTATTGCCAGCAGACTTATACGCAAACTTTAAACAGCTAAATTTAGGCGATGAGTTTCTGAAGAACCCCGATCTTTTGAATACTCTTGAGAAGGTTCCAGGTATTGATCGATATGAACTGAACGTACAGCGTAAGATCCTTTTTCGATCTGACCGACCTGAGGTAACTTTAATCGCTAGACCAATCCATCAGGGTCGGTCAGCACCAACGCTTCCTCTCATTGGACCGATCTACCCACTCAGTGCTTTATCCGATCGGTCATCCCTACCGGTGGTTTATGTCTCTGAAGCGATGCTTGATTTGTATGACTGGCGTCCCGGTACGATTCAGACAATGCCGGCTTTTAATGAACAGCAGGGCTCCCAAAAGGTATGGGTTGCAGGCATTTTTCGGGACTATGGTCGACAGCATGGTGCGCTCGTGATAGATCTTGGCACATACCAACTAATGAGTGGTGATCAACAGTATTCAGGAATCGCCATTTGGTTAGTCAATCAGGCTGATCCAGCCGCAGTCCTTAATGCGCTCCGAATTGCCATTCCACAGTTTCGTGATCAGGAGTTTATGAATCGCAGTGATCTTCGAGCCCTATCGTTGACAATCTTTGATCGTAGTTTTGCTCTAACGTATGCTCTGGAGATCGCCGCCCTTCTGGTGGCACTTTTTGCAGTAGCGACAGGTTTTGCAGGTCAGGCCCTGCTCCGTGAAAAAGAATATGCCTTGGTGTACTACTTAGGACAATCATCTACTCAAAGAATAGCTTGGATTAGTTCAGAATCAGGCCTATTGTTAAGTTTGGCTGTTATTTGGGGAACTCTTTTAGGTTTAATAATGAGTCAGATATTGATTCATCGCGTTAACCCACAATCCTTTCATTGGACAATGGATACAAGCTTGCCCTTCTTTGCGCTCATTACGCTGATGCTTGCTTTGCTTGGCTTAGGTATTGCAGCGGCATTATGGGCCTCAAAGCGTACTCTGAACCCAGCGAATTTAATCAGCGCATTACGGGCAGAATGGTAATGCACTTTCCTAAACGCCGTTATTTTATGCAGGCATTAGCAATGTCTTGTGCTCTACCCGTTTCACAATGGGCAAATTCCTCGTCAGTCATCTATCCGCCGGTTCGTCCAAGAAAATTAGCATTCCCACGCGATCATGGTGCACACCCAGAATTTAGAACCGAATGGTGGTATCTCACTGGTTGGCTTGGCTCAGGTGAAAATGCGATGGGTTTTCAGATTACTTTCTTTCGTAGTCGCACTCAGCATTCACCGGATAATCCAAGTCGTTTTGCACCTACCCAGCTACTGTTCGCGCATGCTGCCTTGGCCATTCCAGCAGAAGGTCAATTACGTCATGCGGATGTGGCAGGACGAGTTGGCACTGCGGGTGCTGTATTTGACACTGCCGATACAAAATTACGATTAGCCAATTGGACCATGGCGAGAACTGAAAATGATCGTTATCAATTTGATATTCCAGCAGATACATTCACGATACGTTTAGAAGCCATTCCTTTACAAACGCCTGTTTTAAGAGGTAATCAAGGTTTTTCTTCGAAAGGTCCTAGCCCTGAGCTCGCTAGTTATTACTACAGCCGTCCGCAGCTGAATGTAACAGCTCAAATTGAGATTAAAGACAAATTATCAAAAGGCAAGCAGAGCTCTCTTCTTAAACGGTCTGGGATTGCCTGGTTTGATCACGAATGGTCAAGCAGCTTACTGATGCCAGGTGCGGTCGGTTGGGATTGGATTGGGATAAATCTTCTTAATGGAGAAAGCATCATGGCCTTTCGGATACGTGATCAGTCCGGCAAGGCTTTGTTCAGTGAGTGGGATCGACGTGATCAAACTGGTCGGATTTTGGAGCGTCACTCAAATGCTATTTGGGAGTCGGTGGGCCAATGGAGTTCAGCGCGATCGCTTGCAAACTATCCAAGTGGCTTTTTAATTCGGGTGGGTAATCAAGAGTTTCAATTAAAAACCCTGATGCAAGATCAGGAGGTAGATGCTCGCGCTAGTACGGGTGGGTTTTACTATGAGGGTGCAATTGAAATGAGTCAGAACCAAGTTGTGATTGGCCGAGGTTATCTAGAATTAACTGGATATAGTCAGGCAGTCAGGTTGTAACTTTTTTTACAGCATTTAAAGTCGGCAGACCCGAAAGCCGCTAAAGATGTCATTGCGCTTTGTTTGATAGAAGTTCCGAAATCCTAAACGGCGCATACGTTCCACTGTAAATGGACTCCAACCCTTTAATACTTGGTATGTGCCATCAAACCAGGGTTGTGAGTAATCGACATAAGGGTCTGGTGTAAAACCTTCAAAGGGTAAAAATTGACTACTGGTCCATTCCCATAAGTCCGATGCCTGCCAGTCATTACGGTTTGTTGCCATGAGTAAGGTGAGCTCAGCCTCTGTAGGCAGGCGAAGATGCTGTTGGCTGGCATATTCCACGGCGTCTTCATAAGGAATATGACGTACAGCTTGTTGATCATCCATCACACGCCATTGGTCAAAAAAGCGTTCATACCAAACCCCGGCCTCGTACTTCCAATGTTTTGGCATCGCTTGGTCATCCTTTGCTAAGACAAACTCACGATATTGTTCATTGGAAACCGCTGAGCTTGATATCGCAAATGGTTCTACAGTAAGAGGATGTTGCCATTTCTCATTGTCAAATATGAACCCTTGCTGAGGAAGCGATCCCAAAGTCATATCAGTTTTTGAGAACTCAATGAACTCTTTATTGAAGACTGTTTTGGTTGAAACACTGTATGGTTGAAAAGGCATGGGATATTCAAGTGCCTGCCACATAATGGCAAATGCTTCGTTATGCATATCGTAATGATGAATCACTAACTGTATAAAGTAGGCGTCTTCATCACTTAAGGGTTTACTGAGGAGCTCGCTTGTTTTATTACATACCTCATGGCTATACCGCAATAAACTTTCGAGTGATACAGGTGGAATACTCCAGCGATCTGCATGCGCTACCGTAGATGAATTAAATAACGCATCTGCATTCTTATACAAAGAAGGATGTTCTTGACGGCCCTTGCGGTGTACCCAAAACTCATGAACCCAAGTAATGTGAGCAAACTCCCAATACGGTGGATTGAGATTTGCTAGTTGTGGAACAAGCTCTTTTCCAGGGGCTAGATTTTCAATAATCGATCGGGTCAGGATGCTTGCACTATAAATCCTCTCTCGCAACTGCTGTGCTGCTGGATGGGGAAAATACTGACAATGATCGGACATTATTGAATCAATCAATGATTATGCTCGAGAGTGGGCCACAAAGCGCGCATAGAGGCTGATAAGAACTTGTAACAAAGTAGCAAAAATTGCGGCTGGTATTGCTCCAGCAAGCATCGTCTGGGTATTATTGGTTGCCAACCCTTGCGCTATCCTCTCACCATAGCCCCCTGCTCCCACAAATGCTGCGATTGTGGCTGTACCCGTTGCAGTAATAGCAGCAATCTTGATACCGCTAACAATGCTGGGAATGGCTGCAGGTAACTCAATTTTTATCAAACAGATCCATTTATTAGCCCCTAAGGCTCTGGCGGATTCACGTAATGCTGGGTTCACTGTTAGTAGGCCTGTATTGGTATTCTCAATAATTGGGAGTAAGGCATAGAGTGATAATGCAGTGATTGCTGGTAGCGGTCCAATCGTTTGAAAAATTGTAATTAAGAATGCAAGTAATGCAAGGGATGGGATCGTTTGAAAAACTCCAGATACATACAGCATTGGATTGCCTACAGAGGGATTGAAGAAGGTCAAAATTCCCAGCGGGATACCAATCATCATTGCAATGAACAATGACAAAAAGACCAATAGTGAATGCTCGTAACTTAGACGCAAAAAGTCTGGGCCAAATAATTGCTTCATAAATGAAAGGGGCTCAGAAGCTAGTTGCTCTTTGGTGATAAACGACTGGGCGGTACTAGAAAAGGTTAACCCTTGACCCTCCACTGCAGCGTTCATGTTTCGCATCTCTATTTGCGAAATCTTCTGCGATAAACCATCTAAGGCCAATAAGGCTTTCGGTTTATCCTTAAAACTATCTATACGGTAAAGCAAAACGGCTTCATACGATGGGAAAAATTTTTGGTTATCGATTAAAAGGACAATTTTTTCATTACTGAGTTGCGCATCGGTAGTGTATGCATCGATTAAATCAACCTGTTTCTTTTCAAGAGCAGAATAACTAAGGCCGTGGTCAAGCCCCTTAGCGCTCAGGTTTGAGAGGCCATAAATTTTTTGTATGGAAGGCCATCCGTCAGGTCTACCCAGAAACTCATGTGAAAAACCAATCTTTAGGTTTGGATGTTTTGCAAGATCTGCAATTGTTGTAATCCCAAGCTGCATTGCCTGATCTTTTCTCATTGCAAGGGCATAGGAGTTTTGAAAGCCCAGAAATACACCTGCCTGTAATTTGAGTGGCAGCAATCTTTTGTTGATCTGTTCCAAAGAGAGAGTAGCATCCTCTTTTAAAATCTCCTTCGTAATCGTACCAAGATATTCTGGATAGACGTCGATATTGCCTTGTAGAAGGGCATTAAACAGAATGGTTGTATTACCAAGTCCTAATTTGGTTTTAATCTCATAATCAGTATTATTTTTTAGGGTCTGCGCGATAATCTCGGCCAAGATATACGATTCGGTAAAGCGTTTACTGGCTACTGTCACAGTTTCTGTATTTTTACCAACACTTTCTGCATTTGATATTTGCGCAAAGCAAATAAAGAGGCTAATCAGGATGAACAGATAGTTTTTAACTTTCTTAGTGATTGGGCTTCCCAGAAAGTTCATCCGTATCTTCATTAAATTTGTAAGCGCTCTTCCTGTCGCGCATTCACCGCTTGTAAGCCCTTAGCCCAGGACTTAGTCGGTAGGCCAGTCTGATCATGGATTATTTTGGCGCGTTGCTCAATATTCTTCCAATTGGCATTAATCATGGGGCCCTTAAAGGCGATGGCAACTGCATTGCAATCGTGCGATTCCGGGAATATCAGCACCCTGCCCTTAAAGGCTTTGCACATATTATTGAGGTTGATATCAAAACTTTTGTGCTGTGAGAACAAATTAACGGTCATCACCGCAGTAGCCTTGAGGGTGTAAAAGCAGCCTTTATAAAACTCCAATGAACTCAGTGCAGGTCCTTTGGCATCCGCGTCATATAAATCTACTTGCAAGACATCGAACTGTTGGTGATGGCGTTTATTCTTCACAAAACTTAGGGCGTCGTCTTGCACTACCTTTAACTGGTCATGATCATGAGGCAAATCAAACATGGTTCTGGCTGCAATGATGACCGCTGGGTTCAGCTCTACTGCGGTATTGATTACGCCCGGGCAATGCTCAAGGGTGAACTTGGCGAGTGAGCCGGTACCTAGGCCTAATTGTGCAATTTGCATCTTGGGCTTACTCTGTAAAAAGAGTAACCAGGCCATCATCTGTTGCGAGTACTCGAGATAGATCTCGCTCGGATCCCGAATACGCATAGCCCCTTGTATCCACGGCGTTCCTAAATGTAAATACCGAATCCCGCCGGTCTCTGATAACGTGACCGGCTCAGCGGGTAATCGTGTTTGTGCCACTTAATTCACCCAAACGCGGGCGTTGCGGAACATACGTAACCAGGGGCTGGCACCATCCTGAGTTTGGTTCCACTCCTTGGGATACCAACTCATTTGCACATTCCTAAAGACACGCTCTGGGTGCGGCATCATCACTGTGAACCGGCCATCTGCGGTGGTCACGCTGGTTAATCCCAGTGGAGAGCCATTGGGATTAAAGGGATAACGCTCGGTGGCTTGACCATGATGATCGATAAAGCGCATGGCGGCTAATTGGTCTTGTTCAATCTTACGTGCATTACCTTGGTGTTTAAAGTTGGCAAAGCCTTCACCATGCGCGACCGCTATGGGTAAATGGCTACCGCTCATTCCACTAAAGAATAGGGACGGTGACTGTAGTATCTCTACCATCACAAGCCGCGCTTCGTATTGCTCCGATTGATTGCGTGTGAACTTAGGCCATGCCTTAGCACCTGGTATTAGGCTAGCTAGATTACTCATCATCTGACAGCCATTACAAACACCTAAGGCAAAACTATCGTTACGTTGGAAGAAGCTTGCAAATTGCTCGCTGAGTTGTGGGTTGAACAAAATGGTCTTGGCCCAGCCCTCACCGGCACCGAGCACATCGCCATAGCTAAATCCACCGCAGGCTACCAAGCCTTGATAGTCCTCAAGTTTTGCTTGCCCAGTAAGTAGATCGCTCATATGCACATCATGGCTAGCAAAGCCAGCGAGATCCATCGCGTAGGCCATTTCAAGATGGGAGTTAACACCCTGCTCTCGCAAGATAGCCATCTTGGGTCGTGTGCCCTTGTTAATAAATGGTGCGCTGGGGTTCTCATTAGGATCAAAACGCAGGATGGGGCTCATCCCAGGATCACTTACATCCTCTACACTTTGATACTCGCTATCCACACAGTTGGGGTTATCGCGCAAGCGAGCGATCTGATAACTGGTGTTCTGCCAGAGTTTTTGAAGATGCAGTCTACTTTCGGTATAAACACACTTGGCATCACGCCAGATCTCTAAAACATCGCTTTGATTGGGTTTGCCAATCACATGACTAAAGGCACTAATGCCACATTCACGCAAGACTGCAAATACAACGTCACGCTGTGATCGCTCAATTTGGATGACCACACCTAGCTCTTCACTGAACAATGCCCGCATGGTTTGCTCATGACGCCGACCGCTGACCTGAGTAGCCCAGTTCTTGGCATCACCATAATCTGGTTCGGTCTGTGGATCAATACACAAGAGATCAACGTTTAGAGAGATGCCGCAATGGCTTGCAAAGGCCATCTCGGCGATACAGGCCAGTAAGCCACCATCGGAGCGATCATGGTAGGCCAAGATAGTATTACGCTCGCGTAAGGTAATAATGGCATTCGTAAAGGATTTAAGATCACTCGCCTGGTCGACATTCGGTGCGTGTGTATCCGTTTGCTCAAATACCTGGGTCACAATACTGCCAGCCATCCGATTTTGATTGCGTCCCAGATCAATCAGGATTAGTTCAGTCTCGGTCTGGAGTTGCAGTTGTGGTGTGAGGGTCTTGCGCACATCACGCACAGGAGCAAATGCCGAGATGATGAGTGATACAGGTGCGACCACTTGCTTGGCTTGATTGTGATCCTGCCAGGTGGTTGCCATCGATAAAGAATCTTTCCCAACGGGTATCGAGATACCCAGCTCTGGGCAGAGTTCCATGCCCACAGCTTTAACAGACTCATAAAGTTTGGCGTCTTCGCCTGGTTGACCACAAGCTGCCATCCAGTTCGCTGATAACTTAATGTCTTCGATGCTAGCAATATCAGCAGCCAGAATATTAGTAATCGCCTCACCCACTGCCATCTTGGCTGCTGCTGGTGCATTAAAAAGAGCTACTGGGGTACGCTCACCCATGCTCATGGCTTCTCCCTGATACCCAGAGTAATCCATGGTGGTCACCGCACAATCTGCTACAGGGACTTGCCATGGGCCTACAAAGGGGTCGCGCGAGTTAAGACCGCCCACCGTACGATCACCAATCGTGATCAAAAAGGATTTACTGGCTACCGTGGGTTGTTGCAAGACCAACTCGATTGCTTCTTTAAGCTCGATGGCATTGCAGTTAAATGGGGGGAACTGTTCTTGAGTGCTTTTAACATCCCGATGCATCTTCGGTGGTTTACCCAAGAGTACTTCCATCGGCATATCAATGGGGTATTGTTGATCTGGATTAGTGGCTTGCTGTTGATCGTGCAATTGCAGTTGGCGATTTTGGGTGGTGTGTCCGACGACCGCATAGGGGCAGCGCTCGCGCTCACACATCTTGGCAAAACGCTCAAGGTCTTTTGGATGAATTGCGATCACATAGCGCTCTTGCGACTCGTTGCACCAGATCTCTGCGGGGCTCATGCCGCTCTCTTCTAGTGGGATGATACGCAGCTCAAATTGCGCGCCCAGTTTTGCACTATCGGCTAGCTCTGGAAATGCATTGGATAGACCGCCTGCCCCTACATCATGGATCGAGACAATCGGATTATGTTCGCCCAGTGCACGGCATTGATTAATTACCTCTTGGGCACGACGCTCGATCTCTGGATTACCGCGTTGTACAGAGTCAAAATCCAGATCTGCGGTATTGGCTCCGGTTGACATCGAACTCGCTGTACCTCCGCCCATGCCAATGCGCATTCCGGGGCCACCCAGCTGAATTAAGAGATCACCATCTTCGATGGGATGCTTATGCGTATGAATAGACTCAATCGCGCCAATACCACCGGCGATCATGATGGGCTTGTGATAGCCTCGTCGTTGCCCACCGATGGTTTGCTCAAAGACTCGGAAGTAACCACCAAGATTGGGTCGGCCAAACTCATTATTAAATGCCGCTCCTCCCAATGGCCCATCAATCATGATTTGTAAGGGGCTTGCGATCCGCTCCGGTTTGCCATAAGGGCTTTTCTCCCAAGGGAGGTTTGTACCAGGGATATGCAAGTTCGATACAGAGAACCCGGTGAGACCTGCTTTGGGTTTACCACCAATCCCCGTTGCGCCCTCGTCTCGGATCTCCCCGCCTGATCCCGTTGCCGCACCTTGAAACGGTGCAATCGCAGTGGGATGGTTATGGGTCTCCACTTTCATTAAGGTGTGTACCAATGCACGCTTGGTTAGATACTTTCCCGCAGGACCAACCGAGCTCCACACATCCGCATCACAGCCTTCCATGATGGCGGAGTTATCGGAGTACGCAACGATGGTTCCCTTCGGTTGCAAGCGATCGGTATTCCGAATCATGGCAAACAATGAATGCTCTTGGTTCTTACCGTCGATGGTCCAACTGGCATTAAAGATTTTATGGCGGCAGTGCTCACTATTAGCTTGCGCAAACATAATCAGTTCAACATCGCTGGGGTTGCGCTCTAGGCGCTTGAAGTTCTCCTCCAAATAGCCAATCTCATCGGCAGAGAGTGCCAAGCCTAAGGATTGATTAGCGTGCTCAAGCGCTGCTTTGCCCTGCCCCATGACCTCAATGCGTGTGAATGGTCGATCGGGTAATGTTTGGTATAGGGCGTGTACGTCGTTCTCGGCAGTGACGATCACCTCGGTCATCCGATCAAATAATGCTGTCTCTAAGATCTGCTCTTGCGAGGGATTGAGATTTTTCTTAGAGGTCCATTGGTAACGCACACCGCGCTCAATCCTTAAGACCTCCAAACCACATTGACGTGCAATGTCGGTTGCTTTGCTAGCCCAGGGTGAGACCGTACCAAATCGGGGAATCACGATGACGGATTGAATGGCTTTTGTTCTTGCAAATGGCTCACCGTACTGCAGTAAAGCTTCAAGAGTACTTACCTGATTTGCTGAGAGCTCTTGCTCTGACCAGACAAAATGCAGGTACTGAGCAGCGATTGATTGCAGCTCAATTCCTTGGGTAGCAAGGTGGCTTAAGAGCCGTTGTTGACGGAAGGCAGAAAGGGCATCAGCCCCGGGCAGACAACGGAAAAATGACATTCTGTAATTATAAGAGTGCCGTGGATTTAGCCTCTAGGTTTAGACCAAACGCCCGCCCTGCAGGGTGAGTTGGCGGCTACAGCGTTTAGCCAGGTGTGGGTCATGGGTGACCAAGATGAGGGTGGAGCCGTTCTCGCGATTGAGTTGAAACAAGAGCTCAATCACTCTTGCCCCGCTGGCCTCGTCTAAGCTTCCAGTGGGTTCATCGGCAAATAAAATATTTGGCTCACTCACAAAGGCCCGAGCTAAGGCAACGCGCTGCTGTTCACCACCCGATAGAGTTTTAGGGTAATGCGAGAGGCGCTCACTCAGACCGACCTTGGCTAAGCACCCTGAGGCAGCAATACGAGACTTTGCAAGCGGATCCCCACGAATCTCCAAAGGCAACATCACGTTCTCTAGAGCATTGAGGTGTGGCACCAACTGAAATGACTGGAATACAAAGCCAACGTATTGACCCCTTAGTCTTGCACGACCATCTTCATCGAGTTTGCCTAGATCTTTTTGCATGAGATGCACGGAGCCACTGCTGGGGAGATCTAAGCCGGCCAAGAGGCCCAATAAGGTACTTTTACCCGATCCAGATGCACCAACGATTGCAACGGACTCTCCCGCAGCGATTGAGAAACTAATGTCCTGCAGTATTGCTAAGGGTCCGTCACTCGTTTGGACTGTTTTACCCACATGGCTGACCTGCAAGACTGGGGGAGATTCATGCACAATACTCAATGTGAAACCTTTGTTTAAACAATTTATCGTGGGCTTGGCCTCCATCTTACTCGTGAGCAGCCCACCCTTGCTGGCACAAAGTAATAAAGCCCCACAATCTGGTCCACAACTCTTGGTATTGGGCGATAGTCTTTCTGCTGAATATGGTCTACCCCGTGGCACTGGCTGGGTAACCTTATTAGGTAATCAATTACGCAAAGAGGGCAGCTCGTGGCAGATCATAAACGCCAGCATCAGTGGTGAAACCTCCGCTGGTGGCTTAAGTCGTTTACCGGATCTCTTAAAACGTGTGAAGCCACGGCTGGTAATTATTGAGTTGGGGGCCAATGACGCCCTTCGTGGTCTATCCTTGACGGCAACCCAGAAGAACCTCAAAGACATGATTGTGATAAGTAAGAAAAGTGGTGCCGAGGTTCTCTTATTGGGTATGCAGATCCCTCCTAACTACGGACAGGAATACACCAAGCAATTTGCACGTTTATTTGTGAGTCTGGCTCAATCCGAACAAGTAGCTCTTCTGCCCTTCTTCCTTGAGGGAGTAGCCACTAGACCAGAACTCTTTCAGGCCGATCGGATACATCCCAATGAGCAAGCGCAGCCCATTATGTTTGGCAATGTGTGGAAGGCGATGGAGCCTTTTAGGGAGATGCTGAAGAACTAAAGGGATTTATCTGAATGAATTCAGTTTCTTTTAGACTGAACAAAATATCTTTAATAAATTCCGGTGGTAAATCTGGATTATCTTTAATGGCTCTTTCTAGCTTTGCGGTGAATTCTTCATCAAAACTAAAATCCTCGGATAAATCTTGATTTAATGACATCCTTGTTCGACCACTCAATTATTGGATGTGCCTGCTGGCTTCAGTGGATTAACTACTTTCACATTCGCAAGGATGCGCATGTGATTCAGGAAGGCTGCAAACTCAGCTTGCGCTGCTAATGCTTCAATCTGTTGTGCTTGTGCTGCTCGTACTTTGGCATCGCTGGCAGGTGGTTGACGGACTTGGTCAACGCGATAGAGGGTGATGCCGCCATCGGAGTTCGTAGACGAGACCACCACCGGTAACTTGACAGGGTCAACTGCCATGATGGCATCGAGTTGTGGTGCCAAGAGATCAGTCGGCTTGTTGCGTGAGACCCAAACCGCCTTAGCAAAGCCATTGGTATCGTTCGGGTTCTTTTGCAAAGCCTCAAAGCGTGTGCCCGCTGCTTCAGCCGCAATCTTTTGAGCGGCCTTTACACTGAACTGCCGTTTTACTTCTGCACTAACCTCTTTAAAGGGCAAGACCTTCGCAGGGTAGAAGTTGCTTACCCGAGCTGACACAAAAATACCGGGCGAAATTTGCACAGCTTCAATATTCCGTTTGTTCTTGAGAGCCTCTTCATTAAATAAAGCTTGGACCACTCTGCGATCGTTCATGGGATGATCTTTGCCTAGGCTGGCTTGGCCACTGCGCCCTACTCCCTTTGCGCTTTGGATACTCAGCTTTAGCTTATCTGCTGCGGGCTTCAAGCTATCGGCTTGATCGTAGGTGATGTTAGCAAATTGATCAGCCTTCTCATTAAACGCTTTGGCATCCTCTTTAGGATCTGCCTTTAAGACCAAGAACTCGACATCGATGGTCTCGGGAGCTTCAAATAATTTGGTATTGGCTTGGTAATACTCTTGCAACTGAGCTTCGGTTGGCGCTACTTTACTGACGTAGTCGGAGGCGGTGAAGCGTAATGCTTGCACTTGGCGTTCGGTCTCGTACATCACCGAGATGATGTCACTCAGTTTTTTATTGGGTAACTCGGTACGGGCAACCGACGTTACAAGCTGTTGCACCATGATGTCAAAACGCTGGGAGTTCTCGAACTGGTCGACACTCATACCGACATTAGCGAGAACCTGCCGATACCTAGTTGCATCAAATGTACCGTCTGCATTGTATAAAGCCTTAATCTCGGGGATCTGCGCTAGGTTCTGACTCAAAAATGCATTACTCACATTGAGCTTAAGATCATTAACTGCAAATGCGAGCAGGCGCTGCTGCACTAACTCATCTAAAACCGCCTGCCGAAATGGTAGGCTTTGTGTAATTTGGCTATTGCCCCCAAAGCGCTCTGCTTGACGCTTGGCATTGTTGTCTACTTCTAATGAGGTGATCGCTTTGCCATTGACCTTGATTAGGTCAATATCTTTATCAAAGAAGTCGGAATAGCTTGAGATCCCAAAAAACGCAAACGAGGGAACGATGAACACCAGCAGAATGATGTGCAGTATTTTTTTGTTGTTACGAATGGAATCGAGCATGGATTAAAAAGAATGGTGGGTGCTAACGGGATCGAACCGCTGACATTCTGCGTGTAAGGCAGACGCTCTACCAGCTGAGCTAAGCACCCCAAAAACGATCAGTCGAGATTGTAACTTAATGTTTGATCACATCCCCGGTTGTGGTACTTGCGGTCTGTTTGGCTACCTCGGCTGCTTTCTTGGCCAGCTCTTCTGGGCTTGGGTCTGGAATGGCTTCGGGCTTGCGCTCTAGCGCTAGCTCCAAGACCTTGTCGATCCAGCGCACGGGCACGATCTCGATGGCATTTTTTACATTATCGGGAATATCGATCAAATCCTTCACGTTTTCTTCTGGGATTAAAACCAATTTAATCCCACCTCGGTGAGCCGCTAGTAGTTTCTCTTTAAGGCCACCAATTGGCAATACTTCTCCTCGCAAGGTGATCTCACCGGTCATGGCAATATCGGCTCGCACAGGAATACCCGTAAATACCGAGACCAGTGCAGTGGTGATAGCAATACCGGCAGAGGGACCATCTTTGGGAGTAGCTCCTTCTGGAAAGTGAATATGAATATCTTTTTTCTCAAAGGCCTCATCGGTAATACCTAATCCTTTAGCACGCGAGCGTACTACGGTGCGCGCTGCTTCGACCGATTCTTTCATGACATCGCCAATCGATCCAGTGCGAGTAATGGTTCCTTTACCTGACATCAACGCTGCTTCAATCGTGAGAAGATCACCACCGACTTCGGTCCATGCAAGGCCAGTTACCTGACCCACTTGGTTCTCTTTGGTGGCCACCCCAAAGTCAAACATGCGCACAGAGAGGAATTTCTCGAGATTATCGGCATCTACCTTCACCGGAGCACTTTCTTTCTTCAAGAGGAGCATCTTCACGGTCTTGCGGCAGATCTTACTTATCTCACGCTCGAGAGCGCGCACACCTGCTTCACGGGTGTAGTAACGAATGATGTTGCGGATTGCACTCTCTTCAATACTAAGTTCATTGGTCTTAAGACCATTGTTTTTGATCTGCTTAGGAATCAGATAGTTCATTGCGATACTGAGCTTCTCATCCTCGGTGTAGCCCGCAAGACGAATGACCTCCATGCGATCCAATAGGGGGCCTGGAATATTGAGTGAGTTTGCTGTTGCCACAAACATGACATCCGACAGATCAAAGTCTACTTCGACATAGTGATCTTGGAATGTATGGTTTTGCTCAGGATCTAAGACCTCGAGTAAGGCACTCGCAGGGTCACCTCGGAAGTCCATTCCCATCTTATCGACCTCGTCGAGCAGGAATAAAGGATTACGGACGCCCACTTTGGTAAGACTCGTTAGGATCTTGCCTGGCATGGAACCGATATAGGTCCGGCGATGACCACGAATCTCCGACTCATCGCGCACACCACCGAGAGCCATGCGCACAAATTTACGGTTGGTGGCTCTTGCCACGGATTGACCTAAGGAGGTTTTACCAACTCCAGGTGGCCCAACAAGACACAGGATCGGCGCCTTCAGTCGATCAACCCGTTGTTGCACAGCGAGGTATTCCAAGATCCGCTCTTTAACTTTATCTAAGCCGTAGTGATCTTCGTTTAAAACTTTCTCGGCGTTGGTCAAATCGTTGTTGATCTTGCTCTTCTTACGCCATGGTAAGTTCACCAAGGTGTCAATGAAATTACGGATGACAGTGGCTTCTGCCGACATCGGCGACATCAGCTTGAGTTTTTTCAGTTCAGACTCGGCTTTCTTAAGAGCTTCTTTAGGCATACGCGCCGCTTTAATGCGTTTCTCGAGCTCTTCGAGATCAGCGCCCTCTTCGCCCTCGCCTAGTTCTTTCTGAATTGCCTTCACTTGCTCATTGAGGTAGTACTCACGCTGACTCTTTTCCATCTGGCGCTTTACTCGACCGCGGATGCGTTTCTCAACTTGGAGGATATCTATCTCACTCTCAAGATCGTTGAGTAGGCTTTCAAGGCGCGGCATCACCCCGTTCATCTCTAAGAGACGTTGCTTTTGCTCCAGCTTCACGGGTAAGTGTGCACAGATGGTATCGGCAAGGCGACTGGGATCATCAATGCCTGCTAATGAGGCCAGAATCTCTTGCGGGATCTTCTTATTGAGTTTGACGTATTGATCAAACTGCGCCATGATCGCGCGGCGCAGTGCTTCGGTCTCGTGCGCATCGACGACTTCAATCTCTTTAGGCGTTGCTTCGCAACTAAAGTAGCCGAGACTATCTTCAATTTGACTTACTTCAGCGCGTTGTGATCCTTCGACTAATACTTTGACTGTGCCATCCGGTAGCTTCAGCATTTGCAAGATGCTAGCGATACAACCCACTTCGTAAAGATCTTCTACTGATGGCTCATCTTTAGCGGCTGCTTTTTGAGCGACCAAGAGGACGCTCTTGCCAGTTTCCATCGCTGCTTCAAGCGCTTTAATCGATTTAGGGCGACCCACAAACAATGGGATCACCATATGAGGAAACACCACCACGTCCCTTAAGGGCAACAAAGGTAACTGGATGGGTTCAGAAGGAAGTAATAATTGTCCTGGCATTGCGCTGGTCTCCAGTTAGTTCTGTAATAAGCATACTACCTATATGGGGTGGTCTACCCCAATCTCAATACCAATAGTACTAAAAAGGTGAAAATTGCCCAAATATGGGGGTAAATCTGCAAAAAATAGAAGGATATTGGCTGTTTTTATACAAAACGAGGCTAGTTTAAGCCTTCTTGGAGAGACTTGCTTCTGACTCTGCCGCATCTGCAGCGCTTTGCTTGTAGACCATAAGAGGCTTAGCCCCGGTCTCTAGGGTGCTTTCATCAATTACAACCTTCTGCACATTCTTCATCGAGGGTAGCTCATACATCACATCCATGAGTGCCCCCTCCAGAATTGAGCGCAGGCCACGCGCACCGGTCTTACGCGCAATGGCTTTCTTAGCAATCGCAGAGAGTGCCTCGGGACGTACTTCGAGCTCGACCCCTTCCATACCTAAGAGGGCTTGGTATTGCTTGACTAAGGCGTTTTTGGGTTCGGTCAGAATCGCAACCAATGCGGTCTCATCGAGCTCTGCAAGGGTGGTCACAACCGGCAAGCGCCCAATTAACTCTGGAATCAAGCCAAATTTAATCAGATCCTCTGGCTCCACCTCCGCAATTAGTTGACCAATACCACGACCGTCCTTGGCTGCCACCTCGGCACTAAAGCCGATACCGGTCTTTTGGGTGCGTTGCTGAATCACTTTCTCGAGTCCATCAAATGCCCCGCCACAGATGAACAAAATGTTGGTGGTATCCACTTGCAAGAAATCTTGATTGGGGTGCTTGCGTCCCCCCTGCGGCGGCACCGAGGCCATCGTGCCCTCAACGAGTTTGAGCAATGCTTGTTGTACGCCCTCACCCGATACATCTCGGGTAATCGATGGGTTATCGGATTTGCGTGAGATCTTATCGATCTCATCGATGTAAACGATCCCACGTTGCGCTTTCTCAATGTTGTAGTCGCAGTTTTGTAACAGCTTCTGAATAATGTTCTCGACATCCTCACCCACATATCCGGCTTCGGTCAAGGTGGTCGCGTCGGCCATCACAAAGGGTACATCCAACATGCGCGCTAGAGTTTGAGCTAAGAGAGTCTTACCAGAACCCGTTGGGCCAATTAATAAGATATTGCTCTTGGCTAACTCAACACCATCGACGAGCGGTTTGTTATTGCCCGCTTTTGCATTTGGACTCGGCTTCGTGTTCTTACTAGTATCCGGTTTATCTTCCTCGACCTGTTTCACCTTAGGCGCCGGCAGATGCATGAGGCGTTTGTAGTGGTTATAAACCGCTACTGCCAAGGTCTTCTTGGCAAGGTCTTGTCCGATCACATATTGATCGAGATTAAGACGAATATCTTGCGGGGATGGCAGTGCATCACCTTTATTTGTTAATGGCTCTTTAGCAATCTCTTCCTGAATAATGTCCGTGCATAAATCAATGCACTCATCGCAGATAAAGACCGATGGTCCAGCAATGAGTTTTTTGACCTCATGCTGGCTTTTGCCACAGAAGGAACAATAGAGTGTTTTATCACTGGATAGGATTTCGCTCATTATGTCCTTTTTGAGAGCGCTTAACCACCGCGCTTTTCAATCACCTTATCAACCAAGCCATAGTCTTTGGCTTGCTCGGCTGACATAAAGTTATCACGATCGGTGTCTTTAGCAATGGTCTCAATGGTTTGCCCAGTTCGTTCCGACAGAATTTTATTAAGCTGTTCGCGCAAATACAAAATCTCACGGGCTTGAATTTCGATATCCGATGCTTGACCACGAGCTCCACCCAAGGGTTGATGAATCATAACGCGTGCATTGGGTAATGCATGACGCTTCCCTTTCTCGCCAGCAGCGAGTAAGAATGCGCCCATACTTGCAGCCATACCCATGCACAAGGTGCTGACATGGGGCTTGATAAATTGCATGGTGTCATAAATAGCAAGGCCAGCCGATACCGATCCGCCAGGGGAGTTAATGTAAAGCGAGATCTCTTTATCAGGGTTCTCACTCTCTAAGAACAATAACTGGGCAATAACTAAATTGGCAGTTTGATCATTTACTTCGCCTACCAGAAAGACCACACGTTCTTTTAATAAGCGGGAGTAAATATCATAGGCGCGCTCTCCGCGTCCTGAGGTCTCTACCACCATGGGAACTAAGCCAAGGGCTTGGGTATCTAGTGCGCTGGGTGGCGCGTATATCGAACTCATGTGCTCTACTTACTCTCTGGAACGTGCATCTATTGGTTGGTAATTGATCTAGATTAACTCATTTTGCTAAGTTCTTCGAAAGTCACTGCTTTATCAGTCACCTTCGCTAGGCTGCAAATGTGTTTCACGACATTCTCTTCCAATACCACTGCCTCAACTTCTTTCAGGCGATTTGGGTCGCTGTAATACCAACGCATGACCTCTTTAGGGTCTTCGTAGGTAGCAGCGGTTTCTTCAATCGAGGCTTTAATTTGTTCGGGGCTTGCGATAAGATTTTGTTGCTTCACAAGATCGGACAGGATGAGGCCTAGCCGTACACGCTTATCGGCTTGCTCGGCAAACATCTCGGGGGGTATAGGGGCGTCCTTCGCATTGGGGATGCCACGCTGAATGAGATCATTACGAGCCGCTTCTATCAAACGCTCCTGCTCACCCGTAATGAGGGATTTAGGAACATCTAAAGGGCATTGCTTGACTAACTCATCCATCACTTGACTTTTAAGAAGCGCCTCGGTGCGACGTTTTACTTCGCGATCCATATTGGTCTTGATCTCGCTACGCATCTTCTCAACACCACCCTCGGTGATGCCGAGTGATTTGGCAAACTCTTCGTCTACAGGCGGCATATGAGGCCAAGCGACATCTTTCATGGTAACAGTGAACTCGGCGGTCTTACCAGCCACTTCAGCACCATGGTAATCATCGGGGAACTTCATGGGAAAGGTTTTACTTTCACCCTTTTTAAGACCCAATGCGGCAGCCTCAAACTCAGGCAACATCTGACCTGCGCCAATCACAAACTTGAAGTCTTCTGCTTTGCCGCCAGCAAACTCAACACCATCAATCATGCCAACAAAGTCGATCGTCACTTGATCATCTTTTTGAGCACTGGTATCACTACCACCATCGCCATGATCTCCGGCCTCACCGCGTGAGTGGTAATGCACGCGTTGCTTGCGTAATACATCAAGCGCACGATCAATCTCAGGATCATTCACTTCTGTTGTGTAGCGGGTGAGTTCGGAGGCACTGAAGTCACCGATCTTTACTTCGGGGAGTACTTCAAAGAATGCATCAAATACGATCTCATCCGAATCAATCTCACTCTTGGGCTCAAGACGCGGTTGACTGGCTAACTTAAGACCTTCTTTTTTACTGAGCTCATAAAAAAGTTGTGAGGCTTTATCGTATTGCACTTCAAAGTCAACTTGCATGCCATATTGCTGCTCAACCATTTTCTTAGGAACTTTGCCAGGACGAAATCCCGGCATCTTCATGGATTTGCTAATTTTGGTTAAACGGGCCTCACGGGCCTGATGAATGTCTGCACGATTAAATTGCAGGGTCATTTTGCGGTCTAAGCTACCTAAGTTTTCGATTTGCACTGCAGCCTCTTTAGTCAAGGTTATTTGTGAACACTAAGCCGAGCCTTGTGGTGCGAGGAGGGGGACTCGAACCCCCACACCATTTCTGGCGTCAGGACCTAAACCTGGTGCGTCTACCAATTTCGCCATCCTCGCTCTTTATCAAGCGTTGCAGACACTACCCAGCCAAGAATTCACATAAAAGGGAGATTCTACAATGCCTTACAGAGTAGAGCCACGGCGTGGACAGCAATTCCCTCGCCTCGACCTAGGTGACCAAGGGATTCATTGGTTTTGGCCTTGAGGTTGATATGACTTGGGGTGACATGCAGGTCACTGGCAATATGATGAATCATTTCTGGAAGATAGCTAGCCAGCTTCGGTTTTTGGCAAATGACGGTGGCATCTACATTGCCCACGTGATAGCCGGCTGCCTGAACTTTCTGCAAGGCGGCGCGCAGCAGCACCCTGCTGTCCATATCCATAAAACGTTCATCGTCATCCGGAAACATTTGGCCAATATCGTTGAGTCCTGCGGCGCCTAATAAAGCATCCGTGATGGCATGTAACAGTGCATCCGCATCCGAATGGCCTAACAATCCCTTTTCATAGGGAATGTGCACCCCACCCAAAATTAGTTTACGTCCTGGCACTAAAGCATGAATGTCGTAGCCTTGGCCGATCCGAAAAGGAATACTGTGCGCTGTTGGGGTCATGGGTCTATTCTAGTGTGGAGTTCGCAGAACGAGCTCCATTAACTCCCAATCGGCTGGGTGCGTTACCTTGAAATTACGGGTTGCCCCTTCCACTAACAGGGGCTGTCCACCTGCTCGTTCAATCGCACTCGCTTCATCGGTGATGTTTGCTCCTGCTGCGATGGCTTCCTGCAAGGCATCGTGTAAGACCTTGAGGGGAAACATCTGCGGGGTTTGCGCTTGCCACAAACGAGAACGGTCAATCGTCCCTTTGGCACGCATTGCATCGTCGGTTGTCTCTTTCATCGTATCGGCAACAGGAATTGCTAATAGACCACCATCATGAACCCGCTGGTCATCGGCCTGCGCTTTGACCAATGTAATTAGTCGCTCAATTAACTCGGGTGTAATCCCAGGGCGCGCTGCATCGTGCACCAAGATCCAGTCGTGTGGATGCACCCCTGCTTTTTGCATTGCGGCTAAGGTATTTAATACGGTCTGTTGGCGAGTAGGGCCACCCGTTTGTAAGAACTCAAAGCGCTTTGCTGGTTTGGGATAGCGTGATTTAAGCTCATAACTCAGTTGATCAGAGCCTGGGCTCATCCCAATCCAGACTGAATCGATCTCGGGGCATGCAAAGAAACAATCCAAGGCATACAGCAACATAGGCTTGCCTGCTAAATGCCTAAATTGCTTAGGTTGGTCTCCCCCCAAGCGCGCTCCTAGGCCAGCAGAGGGAAGCAAGGCATGGCAGCACCGTTGGGGATTGCTCATGGGCGTTTTATCGTTAAACACATACCTGATTCTATAATGGTCCCAGATGTCGGATGCTGTCAATCCAGTGGCAGTGCCTAGCCCTGCTGCTTCACCAATACCCCCTATCCCGGTGCTTCGGGCTGGGCAGCGCTTTACCTTTAAACAGCTCGTTGGCTCCTCCGATGCGGCATTAATTGCGCAAACCGCCTTGGCGCATCGTAATTATTACAGTCAAATGGTAGTTCTTTGTGCAAGCGCGCTCGATGCCCAGCGCCTGCTAGAGGAGATTCCTGGTTTTGCTCCCCAGCTGCGCATCCGTTTATTGCCCGATTGGGAGATCCTGCCCTACGATCATTTCTCACCCCATCAAGACCTCATCTCAGAACGCTTGGCGACTCTCTATGAAATGCAAAACGGGAGTTGCGACCTGATCGTAATGCCCGTGACTACTGCCTTACAACGCTTAGCACCGCCTGCCTTTTTATCCGGCCACACATTTTTCTTTAAACAGGGGGAACGTCTTCATGAGGAGGCCCTGCGCTTGCAATTACAGCAAGCGGGTTACGATCCAGTGAGTGCCGTGATGCGCCCCGGTGAATACAGTATCCGTGGTGGCTTGATTGATTTATTTCCGATGGGCTCATCCTTGCCCTATCGCCTGGATTTATTTGGTGATGAGATCGAGCAGATCCGGGCCTTTGATCCTGATACCCAGCGCAGCCTATATCCAGTGAAAGAGATTCGTCTTCTGCCGGGTCATGAGTTTCCCTTTGATGAAGCAACACGTACCGCATTTCGGGGACGCTGGCGGGAGTATTTTGAGGGCGATCCGACTCGCTGCTCGATTTATAAAGATGTGAGTGCTGGTATTCCCACGGCAGGAATTGAGTCTTACCTGCCCCTCTTCTTTGATGAGACCGCTACGATCTTTGACTACTTCATACGTAGTGAGAATGCCGCCAGTGACTCAGTGTGTTTGGTTTATGTTGGCGATATTGAATCTAGCATTACCCAGTTTTGGAAAGATACTGAGCAGCGCTATTCCTTTCTAAAGCATGACACCGAGCGTCCAGTATTAAAGCCCAGTGATTTATTTCTGGAGCTTGATCCGTTTTTTATCCACGCCAAGAGTCATCCACGGATTGTTTTACAAGCAGCTGCTGTGCAGAGTGAGGAAGACGATCTCATCTTTTCTGGGTTACCAGATGTCTCGGTCCATCGTCGTGATGCAGATCCTCTGAAGCTCATCCGGCAGTTACTCGCACAAAATGTTTGGCGCATCGTCATTTGCGCTGAGAGCGCAGGACGGAGTGAGTCCATTCGACAGCTCATGGAAGAGAGTAACTTAGGGGAAGGTTCTAATAACGCCCCACTCTTTCCATTGCATCCTTCCTCGGTTGAGAATATTGCCGCATTTGTCAAAGGATTAGAGCGCTTTTCCATTTGCATCTCACCACTGTTTAATGGTTTTGCTTGGCATGCACACGGCATCCTGGTCCTTACTGAATCCGAGCTCTTTACCCAAACAGCACGGCAGCGTCGAGGGAAAGAAACGAGCAACACCGATCCCGATATGCTCTTTAAAGATCTATCGGAACTTAAGGTCGGCGATCCGGTGGTTCATGTAGAACATGGCATTGGTCGTTATCAAGGTTTGGTCTTACTGAATATGGCTCCTCCTAAAGAAGCCCCGGCCTTTGAAGAGTTCTTACATTTGGTCTACGCTCAAGCTGCAACTTTGTATGTACCTGTGCAACAACTGCATCAAGTAACCCGCTATGCGGGTGCCGATCCTGATTCGGCACCCCTGCATCAACTGGGTTCAGGGCAATGGGATAAAGCCAAACGTAAGGCGGCTCAGCAAATCCGCGATACCGCTGCAGAGCTTCTCAATCTCTATGCCGCTCGTGCAATACGTAAGGGGCATGCCTTTGAGTTCTCCGCCCACGATTACGCTGCCTTTGCCGAGAGCTTTGGGTTTGAAGAAACCCCCGATCAAGCCAATGCTATTGCTGCTGTGATTGGTGATATGACCAGCGGCAATCCCATGGATCGATTGGTCTGTGGTGATGTCGGTTTTGGTAAGACCGAGGTTGCCCTGCGTGCTAGTTTTGTAGCAGTGATGGGTGGTAAGCAAGTAGCGATCTTGGCACCTACGACATTACTTGCGGAGCAGCACGCCGCCACCTGGAAAGACCGCTTTGCGGCTTGGCCTGTGCGGATTGTGGAGCTCTCACGCTTTAAGACCACCAAAGAGATTAATACTGCACTTACCTCCATCGCCTCGGGCGAGGCCGACATTGTGATTGGTACACATAAGCTCTTATCGAAAGAAACAAAGTTTGAGCGCTTGGGTTTGGTAATCGTGGATGAGGAACATCGCTTTGGGGTGCGCCAGAAAGATGCACTGAAGGCCATGCGGGCTGAGGTCGATATCTTGACCCTCACCGCCACACCAATCCCAAGAACATTGGGGATGGCACTCGAGGGTTTGCGTGAGTTCTCGGTGATTGCAACTGCCCCTCAGAAACGCTTAGCGATTAAGACCTTTGTGCGTCGTGAAGGCGATGACGTCATTCGGGAAGCGGTTTTGCGGGAGATTAAACGCGGTGGTCAGGTGTATTTCTTACACAATGAAGTGGAGACCATCCAGAATCGCAAGCAAGCTCTGCAAACTTTATTGCCCGAGGCACGCATTGCAGTAGCGCATGGGCAAATGAATGAGCGTGAACTGGAATCGGTCATGCGTGATTTTGTAACCCAACGCAGTAATTTATTGTTATGCACCACCATTATTGAAACTGGTATTGATGTGCCCACGGCCAATACCATCATCATGCATCGGGCAGATAAATTTGGTTTAGCCCAATTACATCAATTACGTGGTCGTGTGGGGCGCTCACACCACCAAGCCTATGCTTATCTCTTGGTCCCCGATCCTGAGGCACTCAGCAAGCAAGCGCGATTGCGACTCGATGCGATTCAGGCCATGGAAGAATTAGGTTCTGGTTTTTATCTGGCTATGCACGATCTTGAGATCCGGGGCGCTGGTGAGGTCTTGGGTGATAAGCAATCGGGTGAGATCCATGAGATTGGCTTTCAGTTGTATACCGAGATGCTTAATCGCGCTGTTAAATCCTTGCGCAGTGGTAAAGAGCCTGATCTGTTAGCACCCATGCAGGTCATGACCGATGTGAGCTTAGGAGCCCCCGCTTTACTGCCTGCCGATTACTGCCCCGATGTGCACGAACGACTCTCGCTTTACAAGCGCTTCGCGAGTTGTGAAGACTTTACAGACTTGAGTTCCTTGCGAGAGGAATTGATTGATCGTTTTGGCAATCTACCCGATGCTGCTAAAGCCTTTTATGAGACCCATCGTTTACGATTAGAAATGAGTTTATTGGGGATCAAGAAAATTGATGCGAGCACTACAGCCATTCAGGTGCAATTTATACCCCAGCCACCACTCGATCCGGTCAAGATTATTCGGATTGTGCAATCCAACCCCGCCATTCATCTAAACGGTCAAGATCGGATTAAATACCTGCCTCCCAAGGACTCTTCTTTTGAGAAACTAGAGCAGCGCATTGAAGCGATTCGGCAACTAATGAAATTACTCAGCAGTGCTTTAATCGCTGGTGCCCACGCATTGCCAACTCCCGCTCTCTCTGCATAATGCAAGATATGACACAGTCTATTTCCCACCCATTCCCAGCGCTTCAGGTTCTAGCGGAGGGATCCGTAGTACCGGAGGTCTTCATCGGTCTTGAGAAAGCTTTGGTGAAATTAGGAATTGAGTACACCCGTGTAGGGCAACGGTTTTTGCTTGGACGAGAGCTTGAGTTATTCGAGCGCAATGGCCTACGTCAGTTTTGTGCCGTGCGCTCGCATGACCTCGCCATCCTACCACCCAATTTTTCAGCAGATGCGCTTCAGGTGCTGGCTATGGATATGGACTCCACGCTTATTAATATTGAATGCATTGATGAGATTGCCGACTTTGTGGGTAAGAAAGTAGCAGTCGCAGAAATTACGGCTGCCACCATGCGGGGAGAGATAATTAATTTCTCGGAGAGTCTCTCAAGACGCGTTGCGCTCTTGGCAGGCGTTCCTCAAAGCGTTTTGCATTCGGTCTATAAAGAGCGCTTGCAACTCAATTCTGGTGCTGAGTTCTTAATTGCAGGAGCGCATGAGCGGAATATGCACACTCTTTTAGTGTCTGGCGGATTTACTTTCTTTACCACTCGTATGCAAGAACGCTTACATTTGAGCGAGGCTCACTCCAATGAACTAGAGATCGTCGATGGAATGCTCACCGGCCGAGTCTTGGGTGAGATTGTGGATGGCGGTGTAAAGAACCGCTATGTTATTTCTGCTTGTAGTGCTCTTCGTCTTTCCAAAAAGAATGCGCTGGTGATGGGCGATGGCGCCAATGATTTGCTGATGATGGCAGACTGCGGTCTGAGTGTGGCGTATCGGGCTAAGCCTGTGGTTAAAGAAAAAGCCGACGTTGCACTTGACTTCGTCGGCTTAGATGCGGTTTTGCAATTACTCTAGGATTGCTTAAAGTCTTTCAAAGATCGCAGCAATTCCCTGTCCACCACCAATACACATGGTAACCAAGCAATACTTCCCATTGGTACGATGCAGTTCATGAATCGCTTTGGTGGCAATCGCTGCTCCAGTACAACCCACGGGGTGACCCAGCGCTACTGCACCACCGTTCACATTGGTCTTGGCAGGATCAAGCCCCAAACCCTTTGTAACGGCAATTGCCTGAGCAGCAAACGCTTCATTGGACTCAATCACATCCATCTTGTCGAGGGTTAAACCAGCGCGTTGCAATGCAATCTTGGTCGCTGGAATTGGACCTTCACCCATAATGTGATTAGGTACACCAGCTACTGCATACGAGACCAAGCGTGCAATTGGTTTTTGACCAGCCTTGGCAGCGACATCGGCAGCGGCGAGCACCATAAATGCCGCGCCATCGTTCACACCCGATGCATTACCAGCCGTTACGGTACCGCCCTCTTTCTTAAACGCTGGCTTCATCTTGGCCAGGGTCTCCATCGTGGTATCGGGCTTGCAATGCTCATCAGTATCAAATACCACATCGCCTTTGCGGGTCTTAATGGTAATTGGCACAATCTGTGTTTTAAAGCGACCTTCTTTAATCGCAACAGCAGCACGACGATGCGACTCGACTGCAAACGCATCTTGATCTTCACGCGTAATCTTCCACTTCTCGGCTAAGTTCTCCGCGGTGATACCCATATGGCCCACACCAAATGGATCGGTGAGAACCGAGACCATGAGGTCAATCATCTTGGTATCGCCCATGCGTGCGCCAGTGCGCATTGCAGTAGCACCATACATAGCGCGTGACATCACTTCTACACCGCCACCAACACCATAGTCATAGTCATTGAGCATGATGCCTTGGGCAGTGGTCACAATCGCTTGGAGGCCAGAGCTACATAAACGATTGACTGCCATCGCTACTGAGTCCATCGGTAGTCCCGCTTGAATGGAAGCAACCCGTGCCACGTAGGCATAGCGGTTATCCGTCGGCATCGTATTACCAACGGTTACGTAATTAATTTTGGCAGGGTCAGCACCAGATCGGGCGACCGCTTCTTTCATGACCGTGCCAGCGAGTTCGCAGGGCTCAACACTACTTAGACTGCCACCGTATCCACCAATCGCAGAACGGGCTGCACTTAGAACTACAACGTCTCTACTCATCATCATTCCTCTCTTATATATTAGCCAGTTTTATATCATTATCTACACTTGCACAATCAGATCATGCCCTTGCGTCTGGATCACGGTCGCCTTAATAAACTCCCCTACCCGATAACGCTTAGAAGGCTTGCTGGGAAGGAGTATACGAACTAAGCCGTCAATTTCGGGGGCATCCCCGGCACTTCGCCCAATCCCACCTTGATTGTCTAAACGATCAACCAATACCCGAATCCGTTGGTCTACGAATCGCTGGATACGCTTGGTCGAAATGGTCTCAGCGACCTCCATAAAGCGCGCTTGGCGCTCCTCTCTAAGGGTTTGTGGCACAGGGTTCTCCAGTTGATTAGCGCTTGCGCCTTCCACAGGTGAGTAAGCAAAGCAACCCGCGCGATCAATGTTCGCTTCGTGCATAAAGTCCAAGAGGTACTGGAACTCCTCCTCGGTCTCCCCAGGAAATCCGGCAATGAATGTACTGCGGATCACAAGATCGGGGCAGACCGCACGCCACTGCTCAATACGGTCTAGGTTCTTTTCGCCGCTAGCTGGTCTTTTCATACGCTTGAGCACATCGGGATGCGCATGCTGCATGGGTATATCGAGATACGGCAATAAACCATAACCATGCTCTTTGAACTCCGCCATGATCGGCAGAATTTGATCAACGTGTGGATAGGGGTACACATAATGCAGACGCACCCACGCTTCGTATTCTTTGGCTAATTGATGCAGGGCTAGAGCTAAATCATACAAACGGGTCTTTACAGGTTTGCCATCCCAAAAACCAGTTCGGTACTGAATATCAACGCCATAGGCGCTTGTATCTTGCGAGACCACCAGTAACTCTTTTACGCCGGACTCAAACAGTTGTTTAGCTTCCTTGAGAACATCACCAATCGGGCGAGACACTAGATCGCCCCGCATGCTTGGGATGATGCAAAAACTACAGCGATGATTACACCCTTCTGAGATTTTGAGATAGGCGTAATGTTTGGGAGTTAATTTGATTCCGGCTGGCGGGACCAGATCCAAAAACGGATCATGAGGCTTTGGTAAATGCGCATGGACTGCTTGCAAAACCTCTGCGGTAGCGTGCGGACCTGTAACGGCTAAGACTTTGGGATGAACACTTTTAATTAGGTCACTACCATCGGCATTTTTTTTGGCACCCAGGCATCCGGTCACAATTACCTTACCGTTCTCTGCTAGTGCCTCACCAATCGCTGCGAGGCTCTCTTCCACAGCAGAGTCGATAAAGCCACAGGTGTTCACAATCACGAGATCAGCGCCTGCATACTCTTTTGCGGTCTCGTAGCCTTCGGCACTCAACTGGGTCAAGATCAACTCAGAATCCACTAAGGCTTTCGGGCAACCCAATGAGACAAATCCTACTTTTGCAACCACGCCAAATACCTTATCTGTTCATGAAAAATGAAATATTACCCATGCAGGGATGCAATGGGTTTGCTTTAAGAACTCTTATCGGAGTTCTGTGTTTTTGGATTAAACGGAAATCCATTAAATAAAGTGTTTGATCCTTGCATCTGCTCTTGCATTTTCAGAAAGAGATCCTTGCTCTGATCCATGTAGCTGGACATCAGATTTTGCATAAACGGATTTTGCAAGTTCATCATTTGGGTCCACGCTTCGGTGCCGCCACCACTCATCGTTTTACTCTGATCGTTTAGCTTTTGGTGCATATCCATGAACGACTGCATGGTGCGCTCGAGATGATTACCCATGAGCCCTTGCATCGAGTGGCCATAGAAACGAATGACCTGTTGCAACATCTGGGTCGAGAACACCGGCATACCACAAGCTTCTTCTTCCAAAATAATTTGCAAGAGGATGCTGCGGGTTAGGTCCTCGTCCGTTTTAGCATCGACCACCTTGAAGGCCTCAACAGCCATAACTAGCTCTTTGATGTCGGATAAGGTGACATAAGCACTCGTCTGGGTGTCATACAGACGCCGGTTCGGGTACTTTTTGATCAACCGCTCTTCGCCGGCCTTCTTAGTTCGTGATGACATGGTTCTTCCCTTGCTATATGTTGCAATGCAGAATTTACCCTAGTTTAGCCTGTATGGATACCGCCGTTGAGAGAGAAGTCTGCACCGGTCGAGAACGCACCATCATCTGAGGCAATCCAGGCACAGATGGAGGCAATCTCGTCTGGGGTTCCCAAGCGCTTGACTGGGATAGTACCAATGATCTTTTCCAGCACGTCTTCACGGATGGCTTTGACCATATCGGTTGCAATATAGCCTGGGGAAACAGTATTAACGGTCACACCCTTACTAGCAACCTCTTGTGATAGTGCCATTGTGAAGCCATGTAAACCTGCCTTCGCCGTGGAATAGTTGGTTTGTCCAAACTGGCCTTTTTGACCGTTTACGGATGAGATATTAATAATGCGGCCCCAGCCGTTATCGATCATGCCATCGATGACTTGCTTGGTAACATTAAAGAGCGAGTTCAGATTGGTATCAATCACTGCCTTCCAATCTTCAGGGGTCATCTTCCGAAATACACTGTCTCGGGTGATGCCAGCATTATTAACCAGCACATCAACACGACCCACTTCAGCCCTTACCTTCTCAAATGCGGTTTTGGTGCTCTCCCAATCAGATACATTGCCCTCTGATGCAATGAACTCGTAACCCAGCGCCTTTTGCTCACCGATCCAACGGTCCTTCCGTGGTGAGTTTGGTCCACATCCTGCGATCACCTTAAATCCACCTTTGGATAAACGCTGGCAGATCGAGGTACCAATACCACCCATACCACCGGTTACATATGCAATTCGTTGAGCCATTTTTTTCTCCTTGTTATTGGTGTGATCGATCAACCACTTAAACCTTTTGCGCCTTCTCTTTGACGTAGGTGCCAGGCGCGGCAACTAATTTTTTATATTTCCCACCGCCATATTCGCTTGGGGTAGCTACTTTCTTGCCACCATGCTGCGCTAACCATTCGGTGTAATCGGGCCACCAACTACCTGCAATCTCCTCGGCACCCTTTAACCATTGCTCGGGCTTTTTGGGTAATTGGCTATTGGTCCAGTAATTACGTTTTTTCTTATGAGGCGGATTAATCACGCCTGCTATATGGCCCGAGGCACCCAATACAAAACGGATGGGTCCTTTCAAAATTTGCGTGCTCTGATAAGCCGAATGCCACGGCACGATATGGTCCTCGCGCGAGGCATATACATACGTTGGACACGTAATTTTTCCAAGATCAATCGACTCGCCGCAGACCTTCAGTTCACCTGGCTTGGCTAAATCATTTTGCAAATAAGTATGGCGTAAGTACCAGCAATACATCGGGCCTGGTAAGTTTGTGGAATCCCCATTCCAGTAGAGCAGATCAAAAGGAGGCGGTGAGTTTCCCTTTAAATAGTTATCCACCACGTAGTTCCATACCAGTTCATTGGGTCGCAAGAATGAGAAGGTATTCCCCAGCTCGAGTCCTGAGAGTAGTCCATAACGACCCTCTGATCCGCCGATGGTTTTCTCACGCAGTTTGACCAAAGACTCATCGATGAAGACATCAAGAATGCCGGTGTCCGTAAAATCCAATAAGGTGGTGAGCAAGGTAAGGCTGGCGATTGCTTCTTGCTTGCGTGCTGCCAAGACTGCGAGCGATGAACTTACTAAAGTGCCACCGACACAAAAGCCTAAGATATTGATTTTGTCCTGATGACTAATTTCTTGGGTCACCCGAATTGCTTCTAAGACTCCTTGGCCAACATAATCGTCCCAAGTAATCCGATCCATACTGGCATCCGCATTTTTCCAGGAAACTAAGAACACAGTGTGGCCTTGATTCACCATATAACGCACGACGGAGTTATCGGGTTGCAGATCCAAGATGTAATACTTATTAATACAAGGCGGCACCATTAAGAATGGGCGCTCGTAGACCTGCTCGGTCAGTGGTTTGTACTGAATCAACTCAAAGAGTTTGTTCCGAAACACCACAGCACCTTCAGTTTGTGCCAAATTCTTGCCAACCTCAAAGCCACTTTCGTCGGTCTGACTAACTTTTCCTTTGCCCAAGTCGCCCAGTAAATTAATAATCCCTTTTTGGATAGACTGCCCTTGCGTTTGCAAGATGGTCTCCAATGCCTCTGGATTGGTGGCAAAGAAATTAGCCGGTGATAAAGCATCAATCATTTGCTGGGTCGCAAACTCAATCCGCTGTAGGGTCTTGGGATCCGTTTCTACGGCATGCACCAGATCATTGAGATAGCGTGAGTTGAGTAGATAGGTGGAGACCAGCGCTTTGCTCCATGGATTTAGCCAAGCCTTACCTTGAAAGCGTCGATCTTTTATCTCGATGGCGTCTGCATCTTTTCCCAATTTACCCAGATCATCAAAATACTTTTTTTGAATCTCCGAGAGTTTCTCAGGAGGAATCATTGCCATATATTGCGGCGCCAGTGTTGGAGAATTACCCATGTTCATCATTCATGCGGTCTCAATATGTAAAACAAACTAAACAGTACAACCCTATTCTCAGATGATTATTGCTCTAGGGTTATAAGCACTAACCCTAGCCTACAAGCGGTTAAAAGCCAATATGCCACTGAGTCCCTCCATTTTAAGGCCTTGGATTAAACCAGATCAGACTAGCAAATCGCCCGGTGGGGTTTTGGCGACGATAGGAATAAAACCGTTCTGGGTTGCTATACGTGCAAAGATCCCCGCCGTAGACCGCTTCTACACCCATGGCATTGAGGCGTTCCTTAGCAATTCTGGGTAAATCGGCCATGTAATGCTGGGCATTCACGCTTTTCTCAAAGCAAGACTCACTAAGCGCATGACCTCGTTGCTCAGCCTCTCTTAAGAAGGCATCGCGCACTTCGCTACCCACCTCATAGTGTGGTGCAGAAATGCTCGGGCCGATCCAAGCGATAAGTTGATTAGCCACCTCGGCCTGCTCTTGTAAAAATAAGGTCACGGTGTTCTCAAGGACGCCTTTACATAATCCCCGCCAGCCAGCATGGGCGGCAGCAATCGCAGTTCCTGCTTGATTGGTAAACAAGACTGACATACAGTCCGCGGACAAAATACTTAATACCGTATGCGGTGTTTGGGTAAACGAGGCATCTGCCTCGACCACGTTCTCATGAATACCTGGATTGCTTCCCTGCACCGTGAGTACCCGAGTGCCATGTACTTGTTTAATCCAATAGGGACTTTGTGGCAGTAGCGCATCCAATACCTGACGGTTTTGTGTCACTGAACTCAATTCATCGCCAGCGTAGGCACCGAGATTTAATAAATCGAATGGGGACTTACTAAATCCACCCGTTCGTGTCGTTGTAAACGCGTGGATATTCTCTGGGGCTGGCCAGTTTGGCCGAATGAGTTCTAGAGCACTCATTTAATCTTCCGAGGATGCCTGAAGAGAGTGTGCCTGAGGCAAAACCGCTTCGCTCAAATGCACGGTCGTATTGAGAGTCAATAAATCATGGGGAATAGGAGCGAACCAGTTCATTGGTGTTTGGGTTTTGGGATGCATGAACTGCAGTGCAAAGGCATGTAATGCTTGCCGTTGTAAGCTCAGCTCTTTGGCTGCTGCCGGTATTTTTTTACGATAAATCGGATCACCCAAGAGAGGATATCCAAGTGACTCCAGATGCACTCGGATTTGATGAGTACGACCAGTTTCTAGGCGGCACTCTAAGAGCGAGACCTTGGCATTGCCGAGCGATCCTAGTGCCAGACGTTTGTAATGGGTCACAGCAGACTTTGCACCTTGTTGACTAGCGCTTACCACCGCCATCTTGAGTCGATCGCGTGGATCACGACCGACAGCAGCATCAATCGTACCCCGTAAGGGAGTATCTCCCCAGACCCACGCTAAGTAGCGGCGCTCAACCAAATGGTCTTGCAATAAACGCACGATGGCGGTTTGTGCAAGCGCAGTGCGAGCCACCACAAATAATCCAGAAGTATCCTTATCAAGTCGGTGCACAATGCCCGCGCGCGGCAGATCTTGTAACTCAGGGTAATGAAAGAGCAGGCCGTTCAGCACGGTCCCACTCCAGTTGCCAGCCGCTGGGTGCATCACCATGCCAGTAGCTTTATTAAAGATCAAAATCGTGTCGTCTGCAAAGATGCAATCCAAGGGAATGTTCTCGGGTAAAAAGGCATGCTGCTCTGGCATCTCTTGGGGAAATACCCGAATTTGCTCCCCGCCCCGTAGGATCTGTCGCGCCTTCACGACTTTGCCATCGACCAATACTGCGCCTTGGCTCGCCCACGCTTGCAGGCGATTGCGAGAATAGTCACTTAAAAAATGGGCCAATGCCTTGTCCAAACGCTCACCAGCCATATGGTCTGGAATCTCTAGAGCAATGAAATCCTCATCATCGATATAATCAGAGGGATTCGGATTAGGAGTTTGCGGCAATGCCACGCTTGAAGGACCTTAATGTGTTGAACTTACCCACCGTGGGGCGCCATCTTGCTAGTGTAAGGCTTGTCCAGCTTGCTCTCCTCATTTGTGCCACTGCCCTCTTAGGCGCTTGTGCAAATACCAATACTGATGAAACCGTGGCATGGTCTGAGGCTAAGCTCTTTACCGAAGCCAAGGACAAGATGTCTGGGGGTGACTTTGATAAATGCGGCCAATACTTTGAGAAGCTTGAAGCGCGCTTCCCTTTTGGCCCCTACTCGCAACAAGCACAAATTAACTCGGCCTACTGTTTTTGGAAAGCACAAGAACCAGCACAAGCCTTGGTACAAATTGATCGCTTTATTAAGTTACATCAAGGCAACCCAAATCTCGATTACGCCTATTACCTTAAGGGCTTAATTACCTTTAATGATGATCTCGGTTTTATGGGCAAGCTCACTGGTCAAGATTTAAGTGAGCGCGACCCTAAGGCTGCAAAGGAAGCCTTTGAGTCCTTCAAGGTCGTTTCAGAGCGCTTTCCAAACAGTAAATATGCTCCAGACGCAATTGATCGGATGCGCTATATCGTCAACTCCTTGGCTGAAGCAGATGTGATTGTGGCACGCTATTACTTTGAACGCGGTGCGTATTTAGCGTCTGCCAATCGGGCTCAACTGGTAATCCGAGATTACGATCGTGCCCCAGCAGTTGAGGAAGCGCTATATATATTAGTTCAGTCGTATCAAGCGCTAGGCATGAACGATCTGAGCTCGGACGCAATGCGTGTCTTTAAACTCAATTTTCCTGATAGCCAGATCTTTAAGACTGGGGTACGCGTTCAGAAAGAACGTAAGTGGTGGCAGTTCTGGATCACTAAATAATTTCAACGGGTACGCGCGGCGCAATCGCGCAAACCAGCTCATATCCAATCGTTTGTGCATGATTGGCGACATTATCGACCGGTAGATTTTTACCCCACAGCTCAACCGATGTTCCAACTCTTGCCCATGGTGCATGACTCAAATCGATGGTGAGCATATCCATCGATACCTGTCCAGCAATGGGACAGATCGCTCCTTGAGTTTTATCCTGGGGTCCATAGACCCAGACGGGTGTGCCGTCTTTGGCGTGCCTAGGGTAGCCATCGGCATAGCCACATGCAATTACGCCAACACGCATTGCCTGTTTGGCCACATAGCGCGCTCCATACCCCACTGCATCGCCCGCTTGAAGTTCCTGAATAGAAATGATCTTGCTCGAGAGGCTCATCACCGTTTTTAGATGGGCATGTTCAATGTCCTGATACATACCAGTTGGTGAGATGCCATGCAACATAATGCCGGGTCTTACCCAGTCTCCTAAAGCATTTCGATGCCAAAGGATTGCCGCTGAATTTGCTAGAGAGGTCTCACCCTTTAGGCCTTCAATAGTTTTGGTAAAGCATTCCATTTGTGCACCAACGGAAGGCTCACGATCGATGCAATCGGCATTCGCAAAATGGGTCATATGCTGAACATGGTGACCCTGTGCATGCAAACGGTGATAGGCCAGGCGGTAGGCGTCGGGGGTGAACCCTAAACGGTTCATTCCAGAGTTGAGTTTAAGAAAGACAGTGATGGGACTGCTTTGTTTCTCTAGCCAACTAACTTGCTCATCACAATGAACCACTAGATCGCAGCGGAGCTCAATCACTGCACCAAGGTCTGCCTCATTAAATAAGCCTTCGAGTAGCAAAATACGCTTATCCCAACCTTGGGCTCTTAGCCATCGAGCGTCGTCTAAATCAAGGAGTGCAAATCCATCCGTTTGGCCTAGGCCTGCCAATGCAGCCCTCAGGCTATGCCCATAAGCACGCGCTTTAACCACAGACCATACCCGAGAATTACCGACTAACTCACGGACTCTTGCCAAGTTGTGGCTTAATGCACCTGTATCAATCGATGCGAGAATCGGGCGTTCCAGAAGACTCCCCTTTCATGCTCTAATCTAGTAAATGAAGCAATTGTACGAATGAAACCTGGTTTTTACACTATTATGGCGGCGCAATTTTTTTCGTCGCTTGCTGACAATGCTCTGCTAATCGCGGCTATTGCCCTATTAGCCCAGCTTGCCGCCCCTGCGTGGATGACCCCACTGCTTAAACTGTTCTTCGTTTTATCGTATGTTCTTTTAGCCGCTTTTGTGGCTGCCTTCGCTGACTCTCGCCCCAAGGGTCAAGTAATGTTTGTCACCAATACCATCAAGATTATCGGATGTGCTGCGATGTTATTTGGGGCGCACCCCTTGCTGTCCTATGCCATCGTTGGTTTAGGGGCCGCAGCATACTCACCGGCCAAATATGGCATCCTCACCGAACTCCTCCCCCCTGAAAAACTAGTCGCCGCAAATGGCTGGATTGAGGGATTAACGGTAGGCTCCATTATTGCGGGCACCGTTTTAGGTGGGGTCTTGATTAGCACCACAATCTCCAATAGTTTGATGAGCTTCGATTTTCCGGTGGTCACTACTGGGGTGGATAGTCCTGCAGAGTCCGCCATCTCAATCATCATGTTCATCTATCTGGTTGCGGCACTCTTTAATCTCCGTATCCCTGATACAGGCGCGCGCTATCCAGAGCAAAAGATTAATCCCGTACAGTTAACAAAAGATTTTTTTGTGGGTTTCCATATCCTCTGGCGCGACCGCTTAGGACAGATCTCCTTAGCGGTCACCACCTTGTTCTGGGGTGCTGGTGCAACCCTGCAGTTCATTGTGCTTAAGTGGGCAGAAACTGCTCTTAACATGAATCTTTCGCAAGGTGCCATCTTGCAAGCGGTTTCGGCTATTGGTGTTGCTGGCGGTGCGGTTTGGGCTGCTTCGCGTATTCCATTGAAGTCTGCCCTGAAGGTCTTACCCTATGGCGTGGTCATGGGTTTATTGGTTTGCATCATGGCCATCTACCATATTGAATACCTCCCCTCCTTTGCATTGTTTACGGTGGGAGGTTTTGTGGTCAACTTTAATCTCTTACCAGCCTATTTATTACTCATTGCGGTAGGTTGGTTGGCAGGTTATTTTGTGGTACCCATGAACGCTCTCTTACAGCACCGTGGCCACGTGCTATTGTCCGCAGGACATTCGATTGCGGTTCAGAACTTTAATGAGAATCTCTCCGTTCTGATGATGTTGATGCTCTATGCCTTATTGATTTGGCTTGATGTGCCAGTACCCATTGTGATTACGGGCTTTGGTCTCACGGTTGCGGTCACCATGTGGCTCGTGATTAAGAAACACCAAGCCAATCAAGCTGAATATGACTCACTTCATTTAATTGGTGAGGCCAAGCACTAAGCTTAGAGTGACTGCAGTACGGAGCGAGCTAGTAAAAGGTCTTGCCAAGCTAAGGCTTTATCGTTGGGCTTTTGCAATAAATGGCTAAGATCAAAGCTAGCAACCAGAGGTATATCCAGTCCACCGAGTTCTAGAACAACATCCCGTAGGTTCTCAAGAGGCTCACGTTCACCACTGAGTAATTGTGCAGCATCAGCCCCGAAGGCAAACGCAATACAGGGCAATGGTGTGTCAGGTGCTTTGGTATTACTGGGCTCACGCCACTCCCACTCGCCCTGCACTAGACCAAGCGCACGAATGATGTTCTGAAACAACAGCTCTGTATCACCGCTTAGTGCTTTGCCGTAAAAGAGCCAATATACTTTGGGTGCCAAATTAGTCTTGGCTTGGGCTGGAGTTTGAGTGTCCTGGACTTGGCTTTCGGAGGTGTCAGTTGGCGCCTGTGGAGTAAAACTAGGGCCTGTATTGCGCAAGGACCATTGGCTAATACCCATTTCTTTTAGATAGATTGAGGCTTGTTCATTGCTCATGGAGATTGGCGGATTGGTTTAGTGGTTTACTCATTACCAGCGCATCTTCACGCTGACCCGTGGAGGATTCTAAGGGATAGTAGGCTTTACGGATCGATAGTTCGGTAAAGCCCATCTTGGTATAGAGAGCGTTTGCCGCAAGATTGCTGGGGCGCACCTCCAAGAGAATGCGTGGGATTTGTAAATTACTGGCGATTGACTCAATCGCTTGCATTAAACGCAGCGCTAGTCCTTGGCGCCGCATACTTGGATTAACCGTAATGTTGAGTAGGTGTAAATCATCGGGTGCAGGAAGAAGGATGCAATAGGCCCAAATTCTCTTTGACTCTTCATTGGCCTCGCGCATGCAATAGGCCCAGTGTCCCGCTGCGATGGAGTCCAAAAAATTACCGCGGGTCCATGGATGAGCATGCGATGCATACTCCATGAGCAGAACCTCATCGAGGTCCGCTTCGCTCATTAGCTCCAGTACTAACTCAGCCAACAGAATGACCGGTTTGGGTACTGTGTGCAGCAGCATGACGTTCTTGAGTGGTCAAGGCTACTTTGTTCCGAATATACAAAGGCTCTAATTGCTCGACTGCAATCATCTGTTGGGTATTTAGTAAGGGTTGAGCCCATTGCAAGATCCCGAGGGCATTGGGTACTAGTTGAGCATCCATACGATCCTTTAATGGTGATGACTCAAGGATCTTAGGATACTCCTGGAATGCATTCCCAGCGGCGTATGCTAAATCATCAACGTTAATACTCTTTGGGCTGCTTAAGGTAATTTCTCCAATGCGCTTGGGCGACTGATTAAACATGGGATTAACTTGATAGCGTGCCCAATACACCTCTCCCATACGGGCATCCAAGGCAATTAAGAACTGAGTATCGGCTGCTGGCGCACTTGCCTGAAATGCTTGACTCTGGACCACTTGCATAGCCATAGCATCGAGGCTGGCGACGGGTATTACTGGTCGATTAGCACCGACTGACAAACCCTGCACTATAGCGACCGATAATCGCACTCCTGTAAATGCGCCAGGGCCAATACCCACGGCAATGGCATCCAGATCGTGGTGTTGAGCGCCAACTGAATCAAGTAGTTCATTAATCCAGGGTAAAAGGTGTTGACTTGCTCTTGCGCCAAAAAGTTCGTGGCGATGCTGAATCTGCCCATCAAATGACAAGGCCACCGAACACCACGAGGTCGAAGTGTCGATGGCCAGTATGCGCATGCGAGCAGAACTAGAACATGATGCTCTAGTCGTTAAAACTCTTCATACAATGGCAGGGTCAGGAACTCCGCAAACTGATCATTGGCGACCAGATCATCAAAGATCTTCGCAGCGCGATCAAATTGACCAACCGCACCAGAGTCCTTCACTTTGGTGAGCTCTTCACCAATAATCTGACGAACAAGTTCAATAGAAATCTTTCGTCCATCTTCCAAGACTCCTTTTGGAGAACGAATCCACTGCCAAACTTGCGAGCGACTAATCTCTGCAGTGGCTGCATCTTCCATTAGATTATGAATCGGTACGCAACCATTACCAGCCAACCAAGCGCCCATGTAATGAATGCCCACATTAATGTTGTACCGCAAGCCAGCTTCCGTAATGGGGCCTTCGGGTGCAAAATTAAGGATATCGGCAGCCGTTACCTGGATATCATCGCGTTGGCGATCAAATTGATTTGGCTTTTCGCCAAGTACAGCTTTGAACTCATCCATGCAAAGCTCAACCAGACCTGGGTGAGCGACCCAACTACCGTCATAGCCATCCGTTGCTTCACGCCGTTTATCAGTAGAGACTGCGGCAAGAGCAATTGCGTTTTTCTCGGGATCGTTCTTGATCGGAATAAAGGCGCTCATACCGCCCATCGCTGGTGCGCCACGCTGGTGGCAGGTTTTTAATAAGAACAAGGCATAGGACCGCATAAAGGGTGAGGTCATAGTGACCTTCGCACGATCGGCTAAGCAGAAATTTTTATCGAGCTTGAACTTTTTAATTGCCGAGAAAATGTAATCCCAGCGCCCAGCATTCAGTCCTGCACTGTGATCGCGTAGCTCATACAAAATCTCATCCATCTCAAAGGTGGCATTAATGGTCTCGACCAAAACTGTTGCCTTAATCGAGCCGTGCTTAATACCAAGTTCTTGCTCGGCCATGGTGAAGATGTCATTCCACAATCGAGCCTCTAGATGACTCTCAAGCTTGGGTAAGTAGAAAAATGGGCCCAAGCCTCGGGTCTCAAGGTATTTACCGTTGTTAAAGGTAAAGATGGCGAAATCAAAGATGCCACCCGAGACACGCTGACCGTCGACCAAGACATGCTTCTCATCAAGGTGCCAACCGCGGGGACGAACAATTAAAGTGGCGGTTTTCTCATTCAGTTTATATTCTTTACCAAAGAGATTGAGCTCAATATCCCGACGAATTGCTTTCTTCAAGTTCACTTGACCTTGAATAATATTTTCCCAATACGGGCTGTTTGAGTCTTCAAAGTCAGCCATATAGGAATCGGCACCTGAGTTCAGGGCATTAATCACCATCTTGGCATCTACCGGACCCGTTAACTCAACTCGGCGGGTCTCTAGTGCTTTGGGAACTGGGGCAATCTTCCAAGCTCCATCACGAATCGATTTGGTCTCGGGCAAGAAATCAAGTTTCTGGCCAGCATCCAGTTTTTTGGCTAACTCAACACGTTTTTTTAGAAGTTCCTGGCGACGAGGCTCAAAGGCACGATGGAGTTTTGCAACAAGCTCCAGTGCTTCGGGGGAAACAACGGATGCGAAGTCCGGATTAAGCTTTGCTTTTAGCTCAATGCCGTTGGACTCGATGGTTGGGGCGCCAGACATGAATTCTCCTATGGGTTTCTGAGGAATAAATGACAAATTAATCTCTATTATGCCCGATATGTTGCACTGCAACCAATAGTTGCTAGGACAAAGCAGTAATGATCTCTGGTGGTGCTTGAACAAGCTCGATAAGCACTCCTTCACCCCCAAATGGAAACTCATCATTGCCCTTTGGATGCACAAAAATGATGTTGTGTCCGCCTGCTCCTAGACGGATACCGCCCGGTGTAAAACGCAAGCCCTGCTCTGTTAGCCAATTAACAGCCTTGGGTAGATCATCGACCCAGAGGCCGATGTGATTTAAGGGAGTTTGGTGGACTGCAGGCTTTTTATCGATATCGAGGGGTTGCATTAGGTCGACCTCAATCTCATGGACACCCTTCCCAATTGCACAAATATCCTCATCAACGTTCTCGCGCTCCGAGACGAAGGTGTCTTTGTACTGAAATCCCAATAAATCGACCCACAATGTTTTGAGTTTTTGTTTGTTGGTACCGCCAATAGCGATTTGCTGGACTCCAAGTATTTTAAATGGGCGTGTCATGGTGTTTACTTTGCAAATTGCATAATGATTTGATCGACCGCAAGACTCGATCCTTCGGACACACAGATCTCCTCTACAACACCGTCTTGAAGAGCCGATAAGGTGTTCTCCATTTTCATGGCCTCGATCACAGCAAGCTTTTGTCCTGCGCTTACCTTATCACCTTTGGCAACATGCAATTTACTTAGGAGGCCTGGCATGGGTGACAGTAATAATTTAGAAGTATCCGGTGGTGCCTTATATGGCATACGGGTTTGCATCTCAGCGCCAAAGGGACTTAAGACAATGCAAGAGAAACCAACACCATCTTGTATGATTTGATATCCCAAACTTGGGCGCTCAATTTGGGCGCAGAGCGCCGGTCCACCCTGGAGTTGATAGGGCAAGCGAATCGATCCTGGTACCCAATCACTCTCTAAGAGGTACTCCTTAATAGAGCGCTTACCCTGATTGGCCTTCACAGAAATTTGATAGCCCTGATCTTTGTGCTCGATCTTTGTGCTGTAAGAGTCGGCACCAGCCATCACCACAAACTCTTGGGTGAGTTTCATTTCATGGCCAAGGAGTTGTCCTTCGAGTAATTTTGCTCTCTCGAGGTAACGGCGATGCACGAAGGTTGCTAAAGCAGGCAAACGATTGGCATCAGCAGGAATCACAGAGTCTGCTTGAAAGCCTTTAGGGAACTCTTCGGCAATAAATCCTGTATTAAAGTTGCCCGATATAAATCGAGGGTGTTGTAAGAGTGCTGATTGAAACTGAACATTCGAATGAATGCCTCGTATGACAAACTCATTCAGAGCGCTACGCATTTTACTCATTGCTTCTTCGCGATTAGCCCCATGCGTGATTAATTTTGCAATCATGGAATCGTAATACATGGGGATCTCACCGCCCTCATAAACTCCTGTGTCGACACGCACACCATTCTGCGGTGCAGGAGGTTGATACTTCACTAAGCGTCCTGTGGATGGCAAGAAATTACGCAATGGGTCTTCGGCATTAATCCGGCACTCCATGGCCCAACCCTTACGCTGGATTTGACTTTGGGTGAAGGCTAATTTCTCCCCCGCAGCCACCCGAATCATTTGCTCCACTAAATCTAATCCAGTAATGCACTCGGTCACTGGGTGCTCAACCTGCAGTCGTGTGTTCATCTCAAGGAAGTAAAACGATTTATCTTTACCCACTACAAACTCAACGGTGCCTGCCGATTGATAATGCACAGCCTTCGCCAGTGCAACCGCCTGTTCTCCCATTGCCTTACGGGTTGCGTCATCTAAAAATGGTGAGGGCGCTTCCTCAATTACCTTTTGGTGCCGGCGCTGAATCGAACACTCGCGTTCCCACAGATACACGATATTGCCATGGGCATCGCCCAGAACTTGTATCTCAATATGCCGTGGCTCTTCCACAAATTTCTCAATGAATACACGATCGTCACCAAAGCTATTGCGCGCTTCGTTCTTACAGGCCACAAATCCTTCGGCGGTTTCTTGATCGTTATAGGCAACGCGCAAGCCCTTGCCTCCACCACCAGCAGATGCCTTAATCATGACTGGATACCCAATCCCTTTGGCGATCTTTACCGCATCCTCAGGTTGATCAATCGCTGCGTTGTGACCTGGGATGGTATTGACCTTAGCCTCTAAGGCAAGTTTCTTAGAAGCGATCTTATCGCCCATCGCAGCAATCGATTGATGCTTGGGGCCAATGAAGATAATGCCTTCCTCTTCAACTCGTCTAGCAAACTCTTCGTTCTCAGATAAAAATCCATACCCAGGATGAACAGCTTGAGCACCTGTTTCCTTGCAGGCTGCGATGATGCGATCCATCTGCAAGTAGGACTCGCGCGATGGCGCCGGTCCAATACACACAGCTTCATCGGCAATGCGCACATGGCGCGCCTCTGCATCTGCCTCCGAATACACAGCAACAGTCTGAATGCCCATTCGTTTTGCTGTAAGCATTACCCGGCAGGCGATCTCGCCTCGATTGGCGATCAGTATTTTCTTAAACATCATATGCTCTCAAGATTCATAATTTAGAGGGGGATATTGCCGTGCTTACGGGGTGGATTTTGTAGCTCTTTATCTTGCAACATTGCTAGAGAGCGTGCAATGCGCTTGCGGGTCTCGTGCGGCATGATCACATCATCGATATAACCGCGACGTCCTGCCACAAAGGGATTAGCGAATTTTGCTTTGTACTCCGCCTCGCGGGTCGTAATTTTGCTTGTATCGCCCTTCTCTTCCCGAAAGATAATTTCCACCGCACCTTTGGGCCCCATCACCGCAATCTCTGCAGAAGGCCAGGCAAAATTGACATCTCCCCGCAAATGCTTAGAAGCCATCACATCGTAGGCACCACCATAGGCCTTTCGTGTAATCACCGTCACCTTGGGTACAGTGCAATCAGCATAGGCATAGAGCAATTTAGCGCCGTGCTTAATAATGCCGCCGTACTCTTGCGCAGTTCCTGGCATAAAGCCCGGCACATCCACAAGGGTCACTACCGGAATATTGAAGGCATCACAGAAACGCACAAAGCGCGCTGCCTTAATCGATGATTTGATATCCAAGCAACCAGCTAAGACTAACGGTTGGTTGGCGACAATGCCAGCGGTTTGTCCACCAATGCGTGCAAAGCCAATGATGATGTTCTTGGCATAGTCCGGCTGTAACTCAAAGAAGTCCTCATCATCAACTATCTTATGAATCAGTTCTTTCATGTCATAGGGCTGATTGGGATTACTTGGAACTAAGGTGTCCAATGAATAATCGGGTTCGTCTGACCACACTAACCCCCCCAAGAATGGTGCTTTCTCTTTATTAGAGAGTGGCAGATAACTATAGAAACGACGTAACATCATGATCGCTTCTACATCATTATTAAATGCTAGATCACATACTCCTGACACTGCCGAGTGCGTATTAGCGCCTCCCAAATCTTCTGCCGTCACATCTTCATGGGTTACGGTCTTGACTACTTCAGGACCGGTCACAAACATATAGGAGGTGTCTTTCACCATAAAGATGAAATCCGTTAAGGCCGGAGAATACACCGCACCACCGGCACACGGTCCCATGATCAGCGATATTTGAGGGATCACTCCTGAGGCAGAGACATTGCGCTGAAAGATCTCGGCATACCCTCCGAGCGATGCAACTCCCTCCTGGATCCGTGCACCACCAGAGTCATTTAAACCAATCACGGGTGCACCCACCTTCATAGCCTGATCCATGATCTTGCAGATCTTCTCGGCATGGGCTTCCGAGAGCGAGCCACCTAAGACCGTGAAGTCTTGTGAAAACACAAAGACCAGACGGCCGTTGATCATTCCGTAACCAGTCACAACACCATCGCTTGGTACCGTTTGATCGGCCATCCCAAAATCGCTACAACGATGCTCAACAAACATATCCCATTCTTCAAAAGAGTCTTCATCGAGTAAGAGCTCAATACGCTCGCGAGCAGTTAACTTACCTTTGGCATGCTGCGCAGCAATCCGCTTCTGACCACCGCCAAGGCGAGCTAACTCGCGTTTGGCTTCTAGTTGAGAAATAATGTCTTGCATACAAACTCCTGTAATGAATTGGGTAGCGCTACAACTTCATCGCTTCGAGTAGTCGACGGGCAGCAACTGATGGGGCGATGCTGCCTTGATTAACCGCAGTGCTCATCTCGGGCAGTAAGTGTTGGACTACCGGATGGTTCTTAAACTGGCTCTTCAAGGCGCTATCAATTCGCTCCCACATCCAGGAGCTGGCTTGTTGCTTGCGTCTCTCTTGTAAATGTCCGTTGGCGGTCTCCAGGTTCTGAAAACGCTTTACTTCGCCCCACAACTCCTCAATGCCATGCCCTAACAATGCACTCATACGCAAGACCGTGGGGTGCCACTCCTCCTTGACATGGGTGGCATGATCGGGGTTTCCCTGAAATCCCATTAAGCGCAGCGAGCTTGTAATAAAGGCTTGAGCACGTGTTGCGGCGTCGGGATCAATATCTGCTTTATTAATCACGATCAGATCCGCAATCTCCATCACCCCTTTTTTAATCGCCTGCAGGTCATCACCAGCATTGGGTAATTGCAACAACATAAACAAATCGGTCATGCCCGCAACCGCAATCTCGCTTTGGCCAACTCCTACGGTCTCCACAATCACGACATCATGGCCTGCGGCTTCTGCTAAGTGCATCACCTCGCGCGTGCGCTCTGCGACGCCGCCCAGAGTTCCGGATGAAGGGCTAGGACGAATGAATGCGTTCTCGTTCACAGAGAGAAGCTCCATACGGGTCTTATCGCCCAAGATTGATCCGCCCGACAAACTCGAGGATGGATCTATTGCTAGCACTGCTACCCGATGGCCTTGTTTAATTAAGTAGAGGCCAAGGTTCTCGATCAGAGTTGATTTGCCCACACCCGGCACTCCAGAGATCCCCAAACGAAATGATTTGCCGGTGTGGGGCAAGATCGTATTGAGCAATGCATCGGCACGCTCACGATGATCGGTGCGGGTGGACTCTAAAAGAGTAATCGCTTTAGCAAGTGCACGGCGCTGCGCTGGGCACGGTTTACCCAATAAGGCAGCAATCAATTGCTCATCGGTTTGATCGGCGGGCATAGATTAGGTTTGGTGCTTTCGGATTTGTTCTAAAACATCTTTAGCGGATGCCGGTATGGGTGTGCCTGGTCCATAAATTCCTTTGACCCCTGACTCATACAAGAACTCATAATCCTGCCGCGGTATTACACCGCCCACAAAGACGATGATGTCATCGGCACCTTGCTTGCGTAACTCCTGAATAATCGCTGGCACCAGTGTTTTATGTCCAGCCGCCAAGGTCGAGATACCGAGTGCATGCACATCGTTCTCAATTGCTTGGCGTGCGCACTCTTCGGGTGTTTGGAACAAGGGCCCCATATCGACATCAAAGCCCAGATCTGCAAAAGCGGTTGCTACTACTTTTGCACCACGGTCATGACCGTCTTGGCCTAGTTTGGCAATCATCACTCGAGGGCGCCGCCCATATTGTTTTGCAAACTCGGCGATCTCGCCTTTGAGCTTCTCCCAACCTTCTGCTGAATCGTATGCGGCTGCGTACACTCCGGTCACCTTTTGTGTATCGGCACGGTGGCGGCCATAAACGTTTTCCAAAGCATCCGACACCTCGCCCACCGTTGCGCGTAAACGGATTGCTTTGATCGCTAGATCTAATAAATTGCCTGTGTTCTGTTCTGCCGCTTGAGATAGTGCAGCGAGTGCTTCCTGTACTTTTTTAGGATCGCGTTTCGCTTTAATCGATTTCAGTCGAGCGATCTGGTTATCGCGTACCTTATCGTTATCGATCACCAGGACATCTACCAAACTCTCTTCCTGTAGTTTGTATTTATTGACACCGACGATCACATCTGCACCAGCATCAATCTTGGCTTGCTTTTGGGCAGCTGCTGATTCGATCTTGAGTTTGGCCCAACCGCTTTCTACCGCTTTGGTCATACCACCCATTGCATCAACTTCGGCAATAATTTCCCAGGCCGCATCAGCCATCTCCTGAGTAAGCTTCTCCATCATGTAAGAACCTGCCCATGGATCAACCACGCTGGTGATATGGGTCTCTTCTTGCAAAATCAATTGCGTATTCCGTGCAATGCGCGATGAGGTCTCCGATGGCAAGGCAATCGCTTCGTCAAAGGAGTTGGTATGTAAGGATTGGGTTCCACCAAATATCGCGGCCATTGCCTCCACAGTAGTGCGCACAATATTGTTATACGGGTCTTGCTCGGTCAAGGACCATCCAGAAGTTTGGCAATGCGTGCGCAGCATCGATGACTTGGGGTTCTTGGGCTTGAACTCGCTCATGATGCGCCACCACAACATGCGCGCTGCACGTAATTTGGCCACCTCGAGATAGAAGTTCATCCCGATTGCAAAGAAGAATGAAAGGCGGCCGGCAAACGCATCTACATCAAGACCTTTTGCTAACGCGGTCTTCACATACTCCTTACCATCGGCCAGTGTGAATGCAAGTTCGAGTGCTTGATTAGCGCCAGCCTCTTGCATGTGATAACCCGAGATGGAGATCGAGTTGAACTTCGGCATGTTCTTGGCGGTGTACTCAATGATGTCGCCAACGATGCGCATCGAAGGAGCGGGTGGGTAGATATAGGTATTGCGCACCATGAATTCTTTCAGAATATCGTTCTGAATCGTGCCGCTTAATTGGGCTTGCGTCACACCCTGCTCTTCACCGGCCACAATGTAACCAGCAAGCACAGGGAGAACGGCACCGTTCATGGTCATTGAGACCGAGACCTTGTCGAGTGGAATGCCATCAAACAATATCTTCATGTCTTCCACTGAATCAATTGCCACACCTGCCTTACCGACATCACCCACAACCCGAGGATGATCCGAGTCGTAGCCACGA
>Ga0255112_1000001_pt1 | contig 143425 bp, 118 predicted proteins | sample Law_Yuk_RepB_8h_FD_188470 | JGI IMG/M metagenome (GOLD analysis project Ga0255112, IMG submission 188470) | Freshwater microbial communities from St. Lawrence River, New York, United States - Law_Yuk_RepB_8h | ecosystem: Environmental > Aquatic > Freshwater > River | place: USA: New York... | reverse complement strand
CCTGCTGTCTAAACTTAGCACGGATTTGCAAAAAAAATTACAATCCAAGATCTATGTGCCGTAGGCACATAGATCTTTAAAAAATTTATTCAACTGTAATTTCATCACAAAAAAGCCAAGCCTTTCCGCCATTACCAGCATGCCAGCTAGGACATACACCTGTACTTGTTGCAACTACTTTTACATAACGAGCCTGTACTTTTTTTGTAGCACTAATTTTTACAACGTCAGCCGCTTCTGCGCTTTTTGGTGCTGCCACTTTTTGTACACTTAATAACTGATATTTTTTACCATCAACCGATGCATAGACACTAAATTGTTTTGGTAAAAAAATCCATTCGCTATGTCTTTTTAAAAAAGAACCAGAAACATTTTTGATAGGTTTAATAGCACCTAAATCAATTATCGCTTCCATGTTTTTTTGCTCAAACCCCAACCAGTTTTTGTGAAAGTCTTTTGCGTCACCCTTAATTCCATCCACTAAACTTACTGGCCCCATCGCACTATACTGATTGGCATAATTTGGCGCAAGCGTTAGTGCATGTTTCCCTTTAACAATGGTAAGTTCCGAAGTTTCACTTGGCATTTTACCTGGCACATAACTTACTGCTTTTAATAGGCCACTTTTTGTTACTAAAATAGGTGAAGCATACACTGCCGAACCTAAATTTGGCTCCGTGCCATCCGTTGTAAAACGGATGGTTGCACCATTTTCTATACTACTAATAGCAACTCGCTCAGACACACCGGAAACGACCTTAGATTTTAATTTTGCTTCATCGGGGTTGCCTATTTGTGGCGCAGTCGCAAGCGACTGCGCTGAGCCTTCTAAATTAAGTACATACACACCTGCACGTCCTGGATTACTTGGAGGCGCCGCAGGAAAGAAAATAACCAACCCTTCCTCTGTTTGACGCCACTCGAGTGGCGCTTCTAATCCACTGAGCATTATTTTAGTTCCAGGAGCAGGCTTTATTTTTTTAAGTGTAACGCTTGCTTTAGGCCATCCATTTAGATATACAAACAGCTTACCTTCTTTACTTGTTGCATACCTAATATTAGCACCTTCACCAAAACTATCCCAAGTTTTAGCGCCGTAAACAGCTGCGCCATTAATGCGCATCCATTCGCCAATTTCTTTTAAACGAAGTACGCTTGAATCAGGAAACAATCCGGCAGCTGTTGGCCCAATATTTAATAGATAATTACCTCCCTTAGAAGCAATGTCTACTAAATTCCAAATGAGTTGATTACTCGTTTTAAAATTATTATCATTTTTATTAAAGCCCCAATGATCATTCATGGTCATGCAACTCTCCCAATCTTCGGTGGTTTTTTCGGTTAAAATTTCCTGCTCTGGGGTTCCAAAATCACCGGCTGCATCATCTTTGTTCATGCCCTGCATGCCGTTACGGCCCTTACTTACACGGTTATTGATAATTAAATTAGGCTTGAGCGTTAATAGCCAATTATATAAAGAATCACCTTTTGGCTTGGTCCACTCGTCTACCCACTCTCCATCAAACCAAAGCACACCAGGATCATATTTAGTAACAAGTTCCTCTAAACAAGGACGCAAATACTCCTCGTTATACCTGTTAATGTCATTTTTATTTTCGAGCGGATGGTGCCAATCCATTATAGAATGATACATACAAAACACAACGCCATACTTTTTACAAGCATCACTTAATTCTTTCATGATATCACGCTTAAACGGCGTTTTATCCATTACATCATAATCAGACACTTTACTATCCCATAAACAAAATCCATCATGGTGCTTAGAAGTAATAACTATGTATTTCATACCCGCATCTTTGGCCATGGCCACCCAACTATCTGCATTAAACGAAGTTGGATTAAATGAAGCTGCATATTTTTCATATTCTGGAATTGGAATATTAGCCGTATTCATAATCCACTCGGCATGATTTTTATCGCCTTTATATTCGCCTGCAGGAACTGCATAAATTCCCCAGTGAATAAACATACCAAATCTAGCATCACGCCACCACTGCATGCGGGCGTCTTTTGTCATTGACGTTTGGGCAGCTCCACTAAGCGTAAAAGCAACGAACAAGAAAAAGCTGAATAATTTTTTCATAATGGCTTGTATTGATATTTTAAATATAATACTAAGCCCAAACAAAGAGGCGCAAAAGACTTCTATTTTATTAACAATCTAAAGGTCAAATTTACCCTTAGCGCTTTCACTTTTTTAGAAGCTGGTAATGCATGATACCAGTGTTGCTGAATAGGCCCACGCATATCAAGCACAGAACCGGCGTCTAACATAAGTTCTATTTTTTGCGCTGTAGCAGCATGTTTAAATGCAAACTTTCGGGGGGCACCAAAACTCACAGAGGCAATAGAACTTTCCGGTACAATTTCTTTTTCATTATCGCGGTGCCAAGACATACCCTCGTCACCAGCATGGTATAAGTTTAACAAACAAGCATTGTAAGTTGCACCGGTTTGCTTTTCTACTATTTCTTTAATGGACAATAAAAGTTGCGACCATGACAAAGGGTCTTTTCGTTTACCCGCATAGGTATAACTGATACCCTCACCGGCATACCAAGCCACTTTTCGTTTGGTTGTAATTTGTTTTCCAAACATAATCACCTCATCATGTTGCCACTCAATATTTTGGAGTAGTTCCGTTAACAATTTTTGAGCCTCAACCGTATTAAATACCAATGGATAATACACAGCCTCACCATCGTTATTAATAATTAATTGAGGATCTGTAAACATTGTAACTTACTTTTGGTAATGGAAAAAATGGTTCTACTTTTTGATAGTGGATGCAAATTATGCAATAGTAGTATCAAATTTGTTACAAAGGGAGACCCGCAGCAAAAAATAAAACAAATTGCTTTACAAAGTACTGAGGGGCAGGAAATTTTAGCACTACACCCTTACTTACAGGACGTTAATTCAATTATATTGATTGTAAATGATAAAGTGTTTATAGAATCAGATGCTATTTTACAAATAGCTCAACACTTATCGTTTCCTTACAAATTATTGGTTGCTGGTATAATAGTGCCAAAAAAATGGAGAGATACCATGTACCGCTGGATTGCAAAAAATAGGTACAAATGGTTTGGGAAAATATAACCGCTACTATTAAAGCGTGCGATCACTCGCAAATTGCTGCATGGTACTAAAATTTCCATGTGGTTTTAAATCCTCCAATAGCATATATAAGCGGTCTAATAATTGATGTCCCGCATACTTTGTGGTATACGATGGCAGGCCGTACCCCGTTACATCCACAAACTCCCAAGGGTGAAAGTACAAGCTTAAATAACCATCTTTTTTTAATGCCTGCTTGCATAGATGCAAATAGTATGTGTAGGGGAAATTTTTAAAACTCAACCAAAAAAGCGGCAGTCGCAAGCCCGAAGAAACAGATGCCGGAATTCTAAAAACACCTTCTATTATATGATAAGATCTTGGCTCATTTAAATGATTGTACCTGCCTGGAAGCCATGTAGGATTCATAGACGCATCATAACCATACCCTGCATTATTAATTGCCTCCATCGGCACTTGTTTCATACGCGGCATTCGAAGGCCCGTTACTGGCTTACCCGTAATTTGCTCAAGCCTTAATCTTGAACTTTGCAAATGTTCAATTTCAAAAAAACTATGATAATAGGTATGTGAAGCTATTTCGTGCTTATCCGACAAATACTTGATGGACGAAGAAAAATGATCTGCAAAATTAGCTGTTGTATAAAGTGTGGTCCGAAAATCTGATTGATTTAAAAGCGGAGTGATTGCCTCAAGACCAAGGAATCCTATTTCCAACTGCTTGTCTGGTGGCAAATTAAAGCCATACTCGAGTGGCATATCAAATTCTTCTACATCAAAACTAATTAAAATTTGAGGCGTCATAATTTGGCTGCTTTCACTAAATATTGAGGACGATTTTTACTTTGCTCAAAAAGCTTACCCAAATATATACCAACAATACCAAGCATCATCAGTATAATGCCACCAAAAAAGGCAAGGGTGGCAACAATAGAAGCCCAGCCATGTACTTCTGTACCACTATAAAATGCATAAATAATGTAAGGTATGTAAAGAACCGACAAAATAGCAAAAGTAAAACCCATGTATGCTGCAAAATAAAGCGGCTTATTACTAAAGGTTGCAATACCCGTAATGGCAAACTTCAACATTTTTTTAGTAGAGTATTTTGTAACGCCAGTATGTCTTGCTTGTGGCTCGTATTCTATTTTTGTTTGCTTAAACCCAATCCATTTAACGAGCCCTCTGTAAAATATTTCTTGATCAGGCATTAAAAGTAATGCATCAAGGGTTTTTCTATTCATCAGTCTAAAATCTGCGGAACCAGGTTCAATTTCAATTTCAGACAAATAGTTCATTAACTTATAAAACAAATTAGCCGTATGCTTTTTAACAAAAGAGATATGCTCATTGTCTTTTCTTACAGTATACACAACATCAAATCCCTCTTCATGCGCTTTTAACAATGAAGGAATTAACGATGGCGGATGTTGCATATCAGCATCCATCATAATTACAATACCTGCAGAAGAAGCGTCTAGCCCAGCTTTTAAAGCATTTTGATGTCCAAAATTTCGTGACAAAGAAATATAAAATACGTTGTCATGATGATTGGATAAATCTTGTATGGCATCTAGCGTTCCATCGGTGCTACCATCGTCAACAAACAAAACCTTGAAGCTAAAGTTTGTATCAGCTAAAGCTGCACTTATGGCACTATAAATCACAGGAATATTATACTCTTCGTTATGTGCAGGAATTACTATTTCAACTAATTTATTCATGCCAATTTGTTTTTGAACTGACTAAATAAAAGTGTGTAAACAACAGCAAGCCAAGCTACAAAACATGGAAGCGCCTTTAAAGAATAACGGAGTATATACTGTTCTCTAATAAATTTTGGAAATAAATCGGTGGGCGAAAAAATGGTGAGCAGCAACATTAGCACCAATAAAACCTTATACGGAAACGTATCTTTATAAGGCTGCTGTACATGCCATATTAAATAGCCTATAACAGCAATTACAAATGTTGGCGACTCTGACGAAGAACTAAATATTACAAGACCAATAAGCAATAATGCCAAGTAAATAAGCCTATACAATGGATTACCCCATAAGCTAAATCGCAGAAGCGGTAATAACATGAGTATCCCCGCTGGCATTGTTACATAAATATTAGGCATATCGTACACACCAAAAATTCTACGAATCATACCCATTACAGATATGTCTTGCATGCCAGCAAACATACTAGACTCAATATTTTGCCCATTTTTTTCAATTAATACTTCGTACCAATCGATGTAGGAATCAATAATAAATTGAGGAGAAGAGATTAACATGGGCAAACAAACAAGGACTACCGCCCAAACAATCCCGGTATAAATAAATTTTTTCTTGTGAGGCGTAAATAAAAAAAATAACAATCCAACAACACTATATATTTTTATCAGTGTTCCTACAACAATAAAGAAAGTCCCAAGCCAAATTTTTTCTTTTTCGATGGCAGTAAAACTTAATAGGATCATGCCACAAAGCATGGGATTGAACTGAACCGAATGCACGGATGTTATAAGTTCAAATACACCAATCAATAAAATAAATTGAATACTCTTTTCGGATAAAGGCAATTGCTTAATTGCGTAAAACAAAAAGCCTACATTTAAAAGACACCATAAAAAACAACCAATATAAACGGGCAGTAAAGCAAAAGGCGCAATAAGAATACTAAATAGTGGACCGTAATGATTAACGTCACTATATTCTAACGGATAAGATAAATACAAATGCTTTTGCTCAATGGTATGCCAGAAGACCTGCTTATATATCAGAAAATTATTAATATCACCTAGTCCTCTACTTATTTCGGCAATGCATGCCAGCATTGGAAATAAAAACCAAATAACATTAATTAGTAATGTTCTGTTATTACCTGAGATTATATTTTTTACCATTAGACCCATGCCTACCGGTAAAATAGTAAAAAATATCGGTCATGGTCAATAAATAACCGGTAAACCCATATTTTTAATCAAATATGTTAAACAAACTATATGTTTATTAAGTATTACTTAATTGAACCGTTTGGTGCATCTCTGGAATAATTACTTCTTTAAACCCTTTACGCTCTAACCTTTTAGCAAAATCTTGCTGTACTTCGTAGTCGCCATGAACTATAAATAGTTGAGAAACGAGATCTGGATTTTGACAACTCAAATACTGACAGAGGTCTTCATAATCGCCATGTGCAGACATACTGCGCATTTGTCCAATTTCGGCCCCTACTTTATAATATTCGCCATAAATTTTTACTTCTGCAACCCCACTTGAAAGCCTGCCACCCAGTGATCTTGGCTCGCAATAACCAACAATTAAAATAGTATTATCCCTGCTGCCAATATTATTCATGATATGGTGCTTTACCCTACCTGCATCGGCCATACCACTTGCCGAAATTATAACACATGGCCCGTCAAGTGTATTGAGTCTTTTACTTTCCTCCACTGAACTTATAAAAGTGAGGCCATCAAAATCAAATGGATCATTATCACGCTCCATTATTTTTCGGATGGTTTTATTAAAATATTGCGGATATCTTTTTAACAGTTCGGTGGCCTCTTTACTTAATGGACTGTCTACAAAAATTGGAATTCGAGGCAGCCTTTTTTCGATACTTAATTGATTAAGAGCATACAACAACTCTTGTGTCCGGCCCACACTAAATGCCGGAATAATTAATTTACCTTTTTTATGGATGCAGGTCTTTTCGATCCAAGATAAAAGACTGTCTGGGGTGCCATGCACTTCGTCGTGTAATTTATTGCCGTACGTACTTTCTATGATGATATAATTGGCCTGCGGAAAAACGGCCGGCGCTCTCAAAATAGCATCATTGTAACGTCCAATATCGCCGCTAAATGTAAGCTGCTTGGTTACGCCGTTTTCAGTAATTTTTAAATGCACAGAGGCACTTCCAATAATATGCCCAGCATCTGTAAATAAAAGTTCTACACCTGGCGCAATGTTTGTCCATGTGTCGTAAGCAGCTACTTCAAAAAGTGTAAGCGCTTCTGCTGCATCTTCCAAATCGTAGAGGGGTTCAAATGGTGGCAATCCCTGTCTAGCCCTCCTTTTATTAATAAATTTTGTATCGTCTCTTTGAATAACTGCAGAGTCTTCTAGTAACACTGCTGCTAAATCTTTGGTAGCGGGCGTTGCAAAAATCTTTCCGCTAAATCCGTCTTTATATAGTTTTGGTATAAGCCCCGAATGGTCAATGTGCGCGTGTGACAACACTAAAATATCTACCCCCGCTGCTTCAAACCCTAGGGTGCTATTCATTACTTGCGTATCCCTTCCCATCCCCTGAAACATTCCACAGTCAAGTAAAATTTTAAAGCCATTTTGAAGTGTAATTAAATGCTTTGAGCCTGTAACTGTTTGCGCTGCTCCGTGGAAGGAAATTTTCATGAAAATTATTTAGCTGTGAAACTTTTTGAAGCCTTTGCTTTAATGCTCCAAGTAATGAAAAATTCGGCAACAACTTCGCCATTCTGATTTACACCAGTTGATTTACTAACAATGGTAACGCCCTCTCCTGTTTCCTTAGCTGTTTTAACAATATCAATAATAGCATCCCCATCAGAACAAGTAAATGTAATAACACCCACCGCTTTTTTATAAAAATGAGATTCCATTTTTACAACTAGCATACTTATGGCTGGATCCGATTTGTAAATATTGGCTAAACATAAAATACCAGTACTAAACTCTGCGGCCATTGATAAGACAGCAAAATACATGGACCCAAATGGATTTTGTGTAAGCCATTTATGCTTTACCTGCACCAATGCCTTGGTTGGTTCAAGCTCAGTAAGCTTTAACCCCGCCAAAAAACCCATAGGAAGCTTTACTAGCATGTACAACCAGAATTTAACTGGATGCATAATTAATGCGCGAAACGCTGCAAAATTAGGTGTCATAAATATTAATTTAACCTAAAAGAAGTAATGCCAATAGATAGTCGGAAATCAAAATTAAAATGCAACTAACAACAACCGCACTGGTACTTGCTCTTCCAATTTCTAGTGCGCCGCCTTTTACATAGTATCCATAATACGCAGAAATGGTACTGATAATAAATGCAAATGTGTATGCCTTATAAAGTGCAAAATTGATATAAAATGTATTTAAATTTTGACGAAGGCCGGAATCATAAACATCTGTAGATATAAGCCCCGTATAATGCCCAGCCAAACGGCCACCCCAAATACCAAGTGCTACAGATAATGTAATGAGGCAAGGAATTACAAGCATGGAAGCCAGTATTTTAGGCAGTATTAAATAGCTCTTGGTATTGATACCCATTATTTCGAGTGCATCAATTTGTTCACTTACACGCATGTTACCTAGTTCGCTGGCGATTTTGCTACCAGCAACACCAGCAAGGACTACACATACAACGGTTGGCGACAATTCAAGTAATAAGCTATCTCTAACAATTTGAGCAATGGTAGAAAGCGGCACGAGCGGACTTACCAACTGATACGTTGTTTGAACGGTTGTAACAGCGCCTAGAAAAAAAGAAATAATTAAGACAATAGGTAAAGATCCTAAGCCAATTTCAACAGCTTGATGCACAAACTCCTTCCAATACATGCGCAGGTTTTCGGGCTTGGTAAACATACCCTTTAACATGAGCAAATAATTCCCGAAATGCGTAATAAGATTCATCTAGTGCTAAATAAATTAAACTATTTCTTTTTCTTTTTGAGGCGTTTCCACCAGCTACTTCTTTGCACCGCATCATCTGTGTCAATACGCGATTTTAATTGCGCATCTACCACAGCTACAAGCGCCATATTTATAATACTTCTTACAGAACTTCCTAATTGTAATACATGTACAGGCTTTTTAAGTCCTAATAATATTGGACCAATCGCATCTGCCCCACCAATTTCTTTTAATAGGTTGTAGGCAACGTTACCAGAAGTTAAATTAGGGAAAATAAGTACGTTCACATCTTCATCCACTAAATCACTGAAACCGTAATTGTCTTTTAGTATTTCTTTGTTGAAAGCCATACTTGCCTGCATTTCACCATCAACAATTAAGGAAGGATTACGCTGCTTTAAAATGCGTGTAGCTTCTGCAACAATTTTTGCCTCTTCAGAATCTGAACTACCAAAGTTGCTATAACTTAACATAGCTATGCGTGGCGTGATGTTAAAGTTTCTTACTTCTTTAGCAACCATCATAGCAATGTCGGCTAACTCTTCGGCATTTGGATTAAAATTAACCGTTGTGTCCGCTAAAAATATAGGGCCACGTTTGGTTAATAATAAATACATGCCAGCAATTTTTTTAACACCTTCTTCGGTACCTATAATTTGAAGTGCTGGCCTAATGGCTTCGGCATAATTTTTAGTAAGCCCTGATAGCATTGCATCGGCATCACCGGTTTCCACCATCATACAACCAAAATGGTTGCGGTCTTTCATAATCTTGATGCTCTCGTAATGATTAAACCCTTTACGCTGACGCTTTTTAAAGAATAATTCGCCATAAAATTCACGCTTCGCTTCTTGTTCATCGCTACGTGAATCAATGATAGGAATATCTGTTAAATCAATATTATACTCTTCTGCAATGGCATTAATTTTTACTGGATCACCTAATAAAATAGGATATGCAATACCATCATCATAAATAATGCTAGCTGCCTTTAATACTTTTTGATTGTCCGCTTCGGCAAAAACCAATCTTTTTGGATCACGTCTTGCTTTGTTACCAATTACACGTATCAATTGATTGTCGAGTCCTAAACGCTTATTTAATTGAAGCGTGTAAGCATCCCAATTTTGAATGGGCTTTTGCGCTACGCCAGATTCTACCGCTGCTTTTGCAACCGCAGGCGCTACTGTTGAAAGTAAACGAGGGTCTAGTGGTTTTGGAATAATATATTCTGGACCAAAACTCATACTAGATTGATTGTACGCCAAGTTTACAATATCAGGAACTGCCGTTTTAGCAAGCTCTGCTAGCGCTTTTACAGCAGCCAGCTTCATGGCTTCATTAATTTTTGTAGCACGCACATCAAGTGCACCTCTAAAAATATAAGGGAACCCTAATACATTATTAACCTGGTTTGGATAATCGGTACGGCCTGTAGCCATAATAATATCTTTACGAACCGCTGTTGCATCTTCGTAAGAAATTTCCGGATCTGGATTGGCCATGGCAAATACAATTGGGTTTTTTGCCATTGATTTTACCATGTCGGGGGTAACAACACCACCAATACTAAGCCCTAAAAAAATATCGGCATCGCGCATTGCTTTTGTAAGTGTGGAATCCGATTTTTTTACTGCAAACTTTTTACGCGTCGCATCTAAATCGGTACGGCCTTCATGCAAAACGCCATCTTTATCAAACATGATAAAGTTTTCGTAACGCGCACCAAGTGCAACATACAACTGTACACATGCCATGGCAGCTGCACCAGCCCCATTCACTACAAATCGTACACGATCAATTTTCTTTTTTTGAAGTTCCAATGCATTTAAAAGTGCAGCTCCACTAATGATAGCCGTTCCATGCTGATCATCATGCATCACCGGAATTTTCATTTGCTCTTTTAGCTGCTGCTCGATGTAAAAACATTCGGGCGCTTTAATATCTTCTAAATTGATGCCACCAAATGTGGGCTCCAATGCTTTTACAATTTGAACGAACTTTTCAGGATCCTTTTCATTGATCTCAATATCAAAAACGTCAATGTCAGCAAATATTTTGAAGAGTACGCCCTTCCCTTCCATCACCGGCTTACTCGCTTCTGGACCAATATCACCTAGCCCTAATACAGCGGTTCCGTTTGTAATTACGGCTACTAAATTTCCTTTGGCCGTATACTTATATACTTCTTCAATATTTTCGTGAATTTCTTTACAAGGCTCTGCTACCCCTGGGCTATATGCAAGCGACAAATCTCGTTGGGTTTTGGCCTCTTTAGTAGGCACCACCTCTATTTTACCAGGTCTACCACTTGCATGGTATTCGAGGGCTTGTTCTCTGCGGAGGTCATTGTTTTTTGCCATCTGTATTGTTTTGTTCGAATTACAAATTTACCATTAATTCTTAAAGGCTAACACTTGTTTGCCTAAAATACGTAATTCCTTATGTATGAGCGGTTGCGCCTAGCCATGCCATCATACCCATTCCTACTTCAATGGCATTTTCATCAATGTCAAAATGAGGCGTATGCACATTATGAACAATCCCAGCTCCCTCGTTGCGTACCCCTAGCCTAAAAAAGCAACCCGGAATTTCCTGGCTATAATAACCAAAATCTTCGGCTCCCATTCGCATTTCTGTTTCTAGTACATTTTCTGCCCCCATATAATCATCGGCTAATTTCCAAGCTGTTTCTGTAAAAGCAGGATCATTGTCTACTGTTGGATAACCCACATCAATGAGAATGTCAATTTCTGCTCCCATCGACTCGGCAACTCCTTTTGCAGTTTTGGTAATTAACTCGTGTGCTTTATATCTCCAAGTTTCATCCATGGCTCTAAAGGTTCCCATGAGTTTTACTTCGGAAGGAATCACATTGGTGGTATTACCGCCTTGCACAGAGCATATGGATAATACAGATGGAGAAACTGGATTTCGGTTACGCGAAATAATTTGTTGTAAACTTATAATTACTTGCGATGCAATTAAAATAGTATCAGGTGCCAAATGTGGAGAAGCCGCATGACCACCTGAACCTTTAATGGTGATATAAATTTCATCGGCACTTGCCATTACTCTACCTTTTCTAAAACTTAATTTACCAGTATCAAGTCCTGGATGAACATGCAGTGCAACAATTGCCTCAGGTGCTGGATTTTGAAGTGCCCCATCTCTAATCATATAACTAGCACCCCCCGGATTTTTTTCTTCGCCGGGTTGAAAAAATAATTTTACAGTACCTTCCCAACTATCTTTTGTAGCCAATAAAATTTTTGCAGCACCAAGCAATATAGTCGTGTGCACATCATGACCGCAAGCGTGCATAACGCCTGGTACCATTGACTTGTAGGGCACATCGTTTTGTTCTTGAATAGGAAGTGCATCCATATCGGCACGAAGCGCAATGATTCTGGACGAAGGATTTTTACCTTCAATGACTGCTACAAGTCCGGTTGTTGCTTTTTCGTCAGAAGCAATGCCCATAGCTGCTAATTGCGCTTTTACATACTTAGCCGTTTCAAATTCTTGATAGCTCAATTCTGGGTTTGCATGCAAATGATGTCGAACTGCAATTTGTGCAGGCGCAAATTCTTTTGCCAATGCTTTAATTTTTTCTCGTAATTGACTCATAAATAATTTGTCATTTTATTGATAGGTATCTTCTAATACTGCATCTACTACGTCTTCAACAACATACATGCCAGTTGGAAAAATAGTGAGCATTAATTTTCTATACTTTTCGGCGTCTTCTCTTTTTAAAAAGTCACCAACACGCACTTTAAATAAAGGTGCCTGATAGGTGGTATACACTTTTTGATCTGGAAACTTTGATTGCACAGCAGCTTTTGCATTAAACGCTTGATCACGACTACTTGTACTAGTAATCTGAATTCTAAACCCTTTTATTTTTCCATTACTAGTGAGCACCGAAGTACGCTTATTGATTAAAGCTTGCTTTTGTGATAAAATATCTAATCGAGGATCTTTAACAACAACAATGGTATCTGATGCACTAACACCTTCCGCAAAAAATAATGCGGAAACTAAAAAGGCGATAGAACTAACCATGTTTTTTTTCATTACAAACAAATTGTAGTGTTATCTAAGTTACAACATTAATAGTTTCCGGTAGCTGGGGCACCTGTAACAATCGCTATACTTGCGCTACAGCCCAGTCTTGTGGCTCCGGCAGCAAAAAGCGCGCTAGCAAATGCGTAATCTCTAATACCACCGGACGCTTTAATTTGAACATTGGAAGGCAAATGCTTTTTAAAGAGTTGAACCGCCTCAATGGTTGCTCCTTTTTCGGCGTAGCCAGTCGATGTTTTTAAATAATCAATCCCTGCTACTCCATAGAGTTCACAACACTTAATGATTTCCTCGTTTGTTAGTACACCCGATTCAATAATTACTTTGATTACTTTTTCTTTGCTTCTAACAATTGGTAAAATATGGCCTAACTCATTGGCAAGATATGCCCAATCGGCATTTTTTATAGCGCTAATATTTGCCACAACATCTAACTCATCAGCACCGTCAACTACTGCTAAAATAATTTCAGCAATTTTAGATTCTACGGCGCTATATCCAAATGGAAAACCAATAACAGTGGCTACTTTAACAGCAGATCCTGCTACTAAAGCCTTTGCAGTTTTTACAAAATTAGGTGGTACACATACTGCAGCAAAACCATACTCTACGGCCTCCGCACATAATTTTTCAATGTCTGCAACAAGTGTTGTAGGCTTTAAAATAGTATGGTCGATGTAGGCGTTTAATGTCATCAATCAAAAATTAAATTAATCGGCGTCTCTTCCATGACATGCCTTGTATTTTTTACCACTACCGCAAGGACAAGGATCGTTTCTGCCAATTTTTGGACCCACCGTAATTGGCTGTTGCTTTTCTGGTGTAGGATCGTAATAATCATTTTCGGTAGGCGCAGCACTAGCATCTCGCTTGGTCACGCTCATCTTACTCATGTCTGTTTTTTGCTGACGTCCTTCTTGTACCTGATCTGTTTCGGTTAAAGGAATGGTTGCATGACACAAAAATTCAATGATATCTTTATTGACTTCGGTGTCCATTTTTTTGAACAACTCAAAGGCTTCCATTTTATAAATAACGAGTGGATCTTTTTGCTCGTAAGTAGCTGTCTGTACACTTTGCTTTAAATCATCCATCGCACGCAAATGCTCTTTCCAAGCATTGTCTATGTGTGCAAGTGCAATGGTTCTTTCAAGTGCATTGATAAGCGCAGCTCCATTTGTAGCAAGGGTTTTATCCATATTACCCAGCACTTCCATCGCTTTTTTACCATCCGTAAATGGCACAATCACATTTTCGATGTGGTTACCTTGTTGTAAACGAATACGCTTAAACACCGGCATCGCTTGAGCCATCATATCGGTACGTCTGCGGTTATAATGCACAATGGCTTCTTGGTATAATAACTCGGCAACAGCAGGTGCATTTTCTTTATTTAATTGCGTGTCAGTGATGGCAGTATCTAACCCAAAGTTTACAATAACGGCTAATTTAAAGCCTTCATAATCGCCTAACTCTCTAAAGCCATACACAAGTCCTTCGGCAACGCCATAAAAAGCATTATCTAAATCAAGTGCTAATCTTTCACCAAATAATGCATGATGACGTTTTGCATAAATTACGGTACGCTGCTTGTTCATCACATCATCGTACTCTAATAAACGCTTACGAATACCAAAGTTGTTTTCTTCTACTTTTTTCTGTGCACGTTCAATAGATTTTGTAATCATGCTGTGCTGAATCACTTCACCTTCTTTGTAGCCAGCAAAGTCCATCACTTTAGCAATACGCTCACTACCAAACATGCGCATCAAATCATCTTCTAAGGATACAAAAAACTGAGAAGATCCAGGATCTCCTTGACGTCCAGCACGTCCTCTTAACTGACGGTCTACACGACGAGATTCGTGACGCTCGGTACCTAAAATAGCAAGTCCTCCTGCTTCTTTTACGCCTTCGCCTAATTTAATATCGGTACCTCTACCTGCCATGTTAGTAGCAATGGTAACAGCACCTGCCAAACCTGCTTCGGTAACAATTTGTGCTTCACGTGCGTGCTGCTTGGCATTTAATACATTATGAGGAATTTGTTTTTGGCGTAGCATACGGCCTAGTAATTCACTCACTTCAACACTTGTGGTACCTACTAGAACGGGTCTGCCTGCTTCTCTTAATTTTACAATTTCATCAATAACGGCACCAAATTTTTCACGCTTGGTTTTAAATACCAAATCCTGCTCATCAATTCTGATAGCCGTTACATTGGTAGGAACAGAAACAACATCTAATTTATAGATGTCCCAAAGTTCTGCCGCTTCTGTTTCGGCTGTACCTGTCATACCACAAAGTTTGTGGTACATTCTAAAATAGTTTTGTAAAGTAACAGTTGCATAGGTTTGTGTAGCCGCTTCAATTTTTACATTTTCTTTGGCTTCAATAGCTTGGTGTAAACCATCAGAATACCTACGACCGTCTAGTATACGACCTGTTTGCTCATCTACAATTTTTACAGAACCATCCATCACCACATATTCAATGTCTATATCAAATAGCGTGTAAGCTTTTAGTAGTTGTTGAACGGTATGAATACGATCGGCCTTTACAGAATAATCATTGATGATCGATTCTTTTTGTTGCAATTTTTCTTCGGCAACCAAAGACTCAGATTTGTCTATTGATGCAAGCGACAAACTAATATCAGGTAACACAAAAAACTGTTGGTCTTCACCAGCTTTTGTAATGAGCTGAATCCCTTTATCGGTAAGCTCTACTGAGTTGCTTTTTTCATCAATATAGAAATATAGTTCTTCGTCGGCAATCGGCATTTCACGAGACTGATCTGCGAGGTAATAGTTTTCTGCTTTTTGGAGTTTCACACGAATACCTGGCTCACTTAAATATTTAATAAGGGCATTGTTTTTAGGAAGTCCTCTATGTGCTCTAAATAAAGCAAGACCGCCATCTTTAGGGTCATCGTTGCCTTCTGCAATTTTCTTTTTGGCTTCAATTAAAAATTGATTGGTCGCACGCTTTTGTGCATCTACTAATTTTTCGATGCGCGGCTTTAATTCAAAAAATTGTTGCTCGTTGGTATTATGTCCTACTGGACCAGAAATAATGAGCGGCGTACGCGCATCATCAATTAATACCGAATCCACTTCATCCACCATCGCAAAATGATGTTTACGTTGCACCATTTCCTGTGGCGTATGCACCATGTTATCGCGGAGGTAATCAAAACCAAATTCATTATTGGTACCGTAAGTAATATCTGCTAAATAAGCATTTCTGCGCGATTCACTATTAGGGTCGTGCTTATCAATACAATCTACGCGAAGTCCGAGCCACTCAAACAAAGTGCCGTTCCATTCGCTGTCACGTTTTGCCAGGTAATCATTCACCGTTACAATGTGCACACCTTCACCTGCTAGTGCATTTAAATAAGCTGGAAGCGTTGATACGAGGGTCTTTCCTTCACCCGTAGACATTTCAGCAATTTTACCTTCGTGTAGTACACTACCACCAATTAACTGCACGTCATAGTGCACCATATTCCAGGTAACTTTTCCGCCAGCTGCAGTCCACGTGTTTTTATAAACACTCTGTTCACCTTTAATAGAAATATAATCTTTTTTAACGCTAAACGACCTGTCTAATTCAGTAGCGGTAGATACCAATTCTTCATTGGTAGAAAACCTACGCGCTGTTTCTTTTACCACTGCAAAAGCTTCAGGTTGAATTTCCGCAAGTACCTCTTCAATTTTTTGATCGCGCTCTTTATTTAAAGCATCGACCTCTTTATAAATAGCATCACGCTTGTGTATTTCGGTGTCACTTAATGCATCCGCTATTTCTTTTTTCTCTTTAATTTGAGCATCAATAGCCGTCAGATGATTTTGAATCCTTTGCTTAAACTCAGTTGTTTTGCTACGGAGTTCGTCGTTGGTTAAACTAGCATAAGACGCAAAAAAAGAATTGGCCTTTTCTACAATTGGAAGTATCTTCTGAACATCTTTCTCGCTCTTACTACTTCCAAATAATTTGGTTATAAATTTCAACATATTGTTAAATAAACTGTTTTATAAAAAATAACCTACACAAAAAGAGTGCGGCAATTATATTTGCGTCAATTTGGCACTCGATAGTAAGGCCGCCAAAGGTAAAGATTTTAGAGCGGTTGTAAACGGGTTACAAAGAACTGATTATGAACAAGATTATAGCTAGTAAATGTGGGGCAATTGGGATTTGGGTGTTTTTAGCCATTTTTTTGGTTAGCGGGCCCGTATTTAGCCAAAACAACCCATCCGATTCGGCCCAAACCGCTGTAAATGATAGCCTCCGACTTCCCCTGCCGGAGGCCGTTGCCATGGAACGAATCAATATAACACGTAATTATATGACCGCCCTTGGTGCCTGGGGCCTTGTAAATGTGGTACAGGGGAGTATTTCAGCTACCAACACCGTGGGCCCAGAGCACTATTTTCATCAAATGAGCTCGTATTTTAACGCCGTTAATGTGGGGATTGCAGCTGTAGGCTTTTTAGGCATCAAAAAACAGCTATTAAAAACCAATACCCTGGCATCGGAAATACAGGCACAGCAAAAAATTCAAAAAATACTACTCATTAACAGCGCATTAGACGTTGGATACTTTGGTATTGGCCTACTAATGCGTAATAGCGGGATCAAAAACCAGAACGCCAAAATACAAGGCTATGGCGGGAGTATTATGCTGCAAGGTGCTTTTTTGTTGGTTTATGACCTTTTACAATTTGGAGCCCACCGCAAAAACGGCAAAAGGCTTGGTCAAAAATTTGGTGTTTGGACCCTTGGCCCTACACCTTCTGGCATGGGCCTCGCTTACCGTTTTTAGTTCCAAATTGACGGTTCATTCTTTCTTGAAAACTTCTTTATGGAATTTCAGCGTCTTTCTGCTACTTTTGCCCCCGAAAACGAGTAATATTTAATACCATGGCAGGTCAATTAAAAGAGGTTAGAAATAGGATCAAAAGTGTACAAAGTACGCAGCAAATTACCAAGGCAATGAAAATGGTGAGTGCGGCTAAATTACGCCGTGCCCAAGACGCCATTACCCAAATGCGCCCTTACGCGCAAAAGCTACAAGAAATGCTGAGCAATATTGTAAGCACTACAGAGGGTGATTTATCTATCAAATTAGCAGAAACCAGAACGGTAGAAAACGTTTTATTAATCGTTATCACTTCTGATAGAGGTTTATGTGGTGGTTACAATGCCAATCTTATTAAACTTGCGAAGAGCACCATCGCCGAAAAATATAGCAGCCAATTCAATAAAGGCAATGTTACCATTTGGAACATTGGAAAAAAAGGATACGAGAGTTTAACCAAAGCAGGCTACACCACCGATGCTACTTTTAAAGATATCTTTTTACAACTCAGTTTCGAAAACGTGCAAGCTGCTGCTGCGGCTGCAATGAAAGCATTTGAAGACAAAACTTTTGATGCGGTAGAAGTTATTTATTCTGAATTTAAAAACGCAGCTTCTCAAGAATATAAAGCAGAAGCTTTTTTACCGATTCCAAAAGTAAAAAGCACAGGTGCTGCAAAAAAATCGGACTTTATTTTTGAGCCAGCTAAAGAGGAATTGATAGCAGAGCTCATGCCAAAAATATTAAACACACAATTATTTAAAGCAGTGCTTGATTGTAACGCAAGTGAGCATGGCGCGCGCATGACCGCAATGGACAAAGCGAGCGAAAACGCCAACGAACTCTTAAAGTCGCTTAAAATTAGCTACAACAGAGCGCGTCAGGCGGCCATCACCACAGAACTTACAGAAATTGTAAGTGGCGCAGCTGCACTTCAAGGATAATCCTTAATATTAGTTTATGGAGATTAGTGAAATCATACCACATATAGAAGTTCTCATTTTTGCAAGTGAAAAACCACTTACATCACCTGATATTGTTGAATTAATCAACAACACTTTTGGCTTTTTAGAAGAGCGCATTAGTATCGATCAAGTTGATGCTGCTGTAAATGGAATTAAAGAAAAGTATGATTCAGAATTTTATCCATTTGAAGTAAAAGAGAGCGGCGGTGGCTGGCAGTTTTTGACTAAAAAAGATTTTCACCAAACCATTGCACAACTTAACGGCGACAAGTTTTTAAAGCGCCTTTCTAACGCAGCATTAGAAACCCTTGCTATCATTGCTTACAAGCAACCAATCACAAAAGGCGAAATAGAATCTATTAGAGGTGTTAACACCGATTATAGCATTCAAAAGTTATTAGAAAAAGAACTCATTTTAATTAGTGGTCGCAGTGAAAACATGCCGGGTAAACCACTTTTATATGTTACCTCTAAAACATTCATGGATTATTTTGGTATCAACAGCCCAGAAGATCTTCCTAAAATTAGAGAAGTACTATCCGAACAGTTAATTGAGGGCACGATTATAAATCCTGAAGACTTTACAGATCAAAACGTAGCAATTGCCACTGAAACCCCTTCTAACGAAGATCCAATTGATGATTTGGCTGCGCTAGAAAATGAGGCTTTTGACACAGAAGATGATGGCAATTTTAGCGAGTCTGATAATTTTGAAGAGGCCAACGAAGATTCTAACGAAGACGACGAGAATTCAGATAAGGATCCTGCCTAATAAATGCCTCGAAGTCTTATCTTCGTGGACCTATGTCACATTCACTTTCCAACGAACAACTCATTGCAGCAGCCAATACTTTTGGTACGCCACTTTATTTGTACGATGCTGCCAACATTGAGGCGCAATACAGTGCTTTAACCACTGCTTTTGCAGGGCAACAGGTCAAGTTTTTTTATGCGAGTAAAGCACTCACCAATATCAATATTTTAAAGCTGATGCTTAATATGGGCTGCGCCGTTGATTGCAGTTCTATTAATGAAGCGCACCTTGCAATTAAAGCAGGGCACGCACCTAAAAATATTTTATATACGAGTAACGGTATTCATTTTAGTGAAATTGAAACTGCTGTTTCACTTGGTATTCATGTAAATATTGATAGCTTATCCAATTTAGAAAAGTTTGGGAAAAAATATGGTAGTGGCTACCCAGTTGGTATTAGACTGCGTCCAAATATTATGGCGGGTGGTAATTTAAAAATTTCTACAGGTCATGATAAGAGCAAGTTTGGTGTGCCATTAGAACAGTTAGATGCGTTACTTAACATTATTGACACCTATCAAATTAATATTGCAGGATTACATATTCATACCGGAAGCGAAATTAAAGACGTGTCTGTTTTTATGAAAGTAACAGATGTATTTTTTGATTTGGTTCCTAAATTTCCGCATTTACAATTTTTAGATTTAGGCGGTGGATTTAAAGTGCCTTACAAAGCAGGTGACCCTTCTACCAATATTAATGAGCTTGCATCTGAGATTCAAAAGTTTCAAGAAAAGCTACAAAGCACCTATGCACGCAGTTTTGAACTCTGGTTTGAGCCGGGTAAATATATGGTGAGTAAGGCCGGATATTTTATTACAGAAGTTAATGTAATCAAGCAAACACCGAGTATCGCTTTTGCTGGCGTTAATAGTGGTTTTAACCACCTCATTAGACCTATGTTATACGAGGCCTACCACGAAATTAAAAATGTATCAAACCCTGATGGGCCTTTAGCAACCTATGATATAGTAGGTAATATTTGCGAAACTGACACATTTGCATCTGACAGACAAATTCCAACAATAAGAGAAGGTGATTTATTGGTTTTTGAAAATGCTGGTGCCTATGGCTTTGAAATGGCCAGTAATTTTAATTCGAGATACAAGCCTGCTGAGGTGATGATCATAAAAGGCGAGGCCAAACTGATCAGACAAAGAGATACCTTTGAAGACCTTACACGAAATCAAATTGAAGTTTTGTAAGCTCAACTCCACCCAACCATGATTGAATTAAAAAATATCAGCAAAAGTTTTGGAGAAAGAACCATTATAGAAGACATCAGTGCTTCTATGATTGCTGGTAAATGCAATTTAATTATTGGAACCAGTGGTAGCGGTAAAACCGTACTTACAAAATGCATGGTTGGGCTCTTTAAACCAGAGATAGGACAAATACTATTTAATGGAAAAGACATGCTGCTCATGGATAACAATGAGCGCAAAGAATTAAGGAGACAAATTGGTATGTTGTTTCAAGGAACTGCATTATTTGATTCTATGACTGTAGAAGAAAATGTTTTGTTCCCACTTCATATGTTTACCAAATGGACCCTAGCCGAAAAGAAAAAAAGAGTAGACGAAGTACTAGCACGTGTTAATCTAGTAGATGCACATAAAAGATACCCTTCCGAAATTAGTGGTGGGATGAAAAAAAGAGTAGGTATCGCACGCGCCATTGTACTCAATCCAAAATATCTTTTTTGCGACGAGCCTAACTCAGGCCTCGACCCGCAAACCTCTATGGTGATTGATAAACTCATCCAAGAAATTACATCCGAATTTAACATCACTACCATTGTTGTATCACACGACATGAACAGTGTAATGGAAATTGGTGAGCACATCATTTATCTACACCAAGGTAAAAAACAGTGGGAAGGCACCAATCAAGATATTATCTATTCGAAAGACGAACTTCTTAACAAATTTATATTTGCCTCTTCTTTTTTACAAGACGCCAAGCAAATGCGTATGCTGGAAGATGAGCAAGCGAAAAAATAATCCCCCACCCTCAAATGAAAAAAGTCACCATTCTTTTTTTAGCTATGCTATTATTGGGCACGCTTAAAAATGCAACCGCACAAGACAATACCCCCGTAAGACCTGATGCGCCATATTTAACCAATAAAAATATTCCGGCATTCAACCTCCTACTTATTGATGGAAAAAATTTCACCCAAAACAATATTCCAACTTCTAAATACACCCTCATTATATACTTTAGTCCCGACTGCGGACACTGCCAACATGAGGCCACAGAAATGGTAAAAAACATAGACAGCCTTAAACATGTTTTTTTTGTTTGGGCAGGTAGTAGAAGTATACCAGAACTTAAAGACTTTGCAGAAAAATACGGATTTAATGCCCTACCCAATGTGGTTTGCGGCCAAGATCAGCAGTACAGTATTCCATCATATTACCAAGTAAAGTATACGCCATTTGTAGCGGTGTACGACAACCGCAAACAATTTGTTAAAGCTTACGAAATGGGGGTGGAAATCCCGGAATTACTCAAATTAATTGGGACTCATTAAGGTATTATAATGGTATTTCGTACGTACCTTTGCGCCTGAAAATAACATTCACCTTTTAATGCATTTTATATGAAAATTACGGTAGTGGGCGCTGGAGCAGTAGGTGCAACCTGTGCAGACAATATTGCGCGCAAAGAATTAGCAAGCGAACTTGTTTTATTAGACATCAAAGAAGGTTTTGCAGAAGGTAAAGCGCAAGACATGATGCAAACAGCGGCATTGCTTGGTTTTGATACTAGAATTTCTGGTAGCACCAACGACTATACCAAAACAGCTAACTCTGATGTTGTTGTGATCACTTCTGGCTTACCACGTAAACCAGGTATGACACGCGAAGAATTAATTGGCACCAACGCTGGTATCGTAAAAGGTGTTTGCGAAAATATTTTAAAGCATTCTCCTAATGCAATTATTATTGTAATTAGTAACCCAATGGATACCATGACTTACTTGGCACTCCAATCTACGGGCTTACCAAAAAATAGAATCATTGGAATGGGCGGCACACTTGATAGCGCTCGTTTTAAATATCAATTAAGTACTGCACTAGATTGTAGCCCTGCCGATTTAAATGCACTTGTTGTTGGCGGTCATGGCGATACAACCATGATACCTTTAATCAAGCACGCTACTTGGAATAGTATTCCAGTTACTCAATTTTTATCGAGCGAGCAGCAAGAAAAAATTATAGCTGATACGATGGTGGGCGGTGCTACTTTAACTAAATTATTAGGTACATCAGCATGGTATGCACCAGGTGCTGCAGGCGCTGCACTCGTTGAAAGCATTGTTCGTGATGAGAAAAAATTATTTACTTGTTGCGTTAGCCTGAATGGTGAATACGGTCAATCAGATATTTGCCTTGGCGTTCCTGTTGTTATTGGCAAGAACGGTTGGGAAAAAATTGTTGACATGGAACTTTCTGCAGATGAGCAAGCTGCGTTTAACAAAAGCGCAGATGCTGTTAGAAGTATGAACGACGTTCTAAAAACTTTATAAATATTTGTCTAAGGCTGCAGCAATAGCTGTCGTGTCTTGTAGCATCATACAATTAAAATGCCCTTTGGGGCATTTTTTTGTGCCGTAATTGGAACAGGGTTGACAAGACAAATGCGGTACAATGAAATTTTGATACGGCGGCTTACTTAAACCCATTGCGGCAAGCGTCACCTCTCCATAATAAGGCTCTACCTGTAGCATGGGAGACGTAGATCCCCAAATGGCCAGCACGGGCTTATTAAAGGCACAAGCTATGTATTGCAGTCCAGTATCATGAGAAATGACAAGCCTCGATTTTTGAACAATACTCGCAGACTCGTTTAAACTAAATTTTCCGCAAGCATTGTAAATTTTTATTGGGTCAATGGCTGCCACCGCATCCCCTTCTTTGGCGTCCTCTTTACCACCTACTAGTACAATGGGGAAATTGATTTTTTTACAAAGCTGCTGTAGTTTTAGGAGTGGCAGTTTTTTGGTTGCATAAGATGCGCCAATAACAACCACAACGTAACCGGCGCTATGCGACGTAGGTAAATCCTCTGCTTTAATATGATCTTCCGGGGCAATAAAATAATCAAGCCCCTTGCCATCATTTTGTACACCTAGTGGCGATAAGGTATCGATGCACCTATCTACAATATGACGTGAAGGAATTTTATTTTTAATACCAAGCTTCGTTAAAAAGAACTTATGTAGGCTTAATTTTTTATAGGTTAATGCTGGCACTTTTAATGCTGTTTTAATGCGCCAGGTTCTAAAGTTTTTATGAAAATCAATAACGTAATCAAAATTTTGTTGTTGCAATTCTTTGATGGTAGCACTAAGATCTTCAGTAAAATAATGAAACGCAGATATGTACGGATTATGAATTGTTACCGCTTTAAAACATTCTTTGGTTAAAAAATGAATTTCAGCATCCGGCACCTGCTGCTTTAAACAACGAATAGCAGCTGTTGTTAAAACGATGTCTCCAATAGAAGAAAAGCGGATTACTAAAAATTTCATTGAGGGAATTTATATATTAGTCCAACTCCATATAATCTAAATCTTTGTGGAATGTTTCTTCGGTAAAGGCATAAGCAGTAAAAGCAACAGTCATAACAATAATACCAGTTACAATGCCGCTATATACAATGGACCACTGCCATGATTTTTGAAACAAATCTAAAAACAGCATATTAATTAAAGGAAGTGCTCCACGCACCATATTAGGAATAGTCGTAGCAGCCGTAGCACGCAAATTGGTGCCAAACTGCTCCGCTCCCATGGTTACAAATATGGCCCAAAACCCAGTACTAAAGCCTAGCCATAAGGCAATCCAATACATACTGCTATCAGAATTATTAAACCCGCTAAAATAAAAGATCAAACCAACAAGGGTAAATCCATAAAATAAAAGGAGTGCTTTTTTTCGACTCTTAAAATATTGACTGACAAGTCCAATTAAAATATCGCCAACGGCAATACCTACATATCCAAACATAATGGCTCTTCCAGAATCGATAGTCGTACTATTAAACATGGCTTTACCAAAACGATCACTTTGATTGAGTAATATTCCTATCACATACCAAGTAGGTAAGCCAATTAAAATAGCAACAAAATATTTTTTAAAGCGCTTGCCATTATTAATGAGCATGAAAAAGTTTCCTTTTACAACTTCCGAAGCTTTTGCTGTAGCAAACATGCCAGACTCAGCTACTTTAACGCGAAGTAACAATAAGCAAATACCAAGTACTCCGCCAATTTTGTAACATAAACGCCAATCCTGTGTGTACTGATACGTAAAGTATGCAGCCACAGCACCAAAGAGTCCAATACCCGCCACAAGAGACGTGCCAACGCCTCTTTTATTTTTAGGAAGCAGTTCACTTACGAGTGTTATACCCGCACCAAGCTCACCTGCTAGCCCAAGGCCACCAATAAAACGAGCCCATGCATATTGGTCTACACTTGTTACAAAACCTGTTGCGAAATTTGCAGTAGAATATAAAATGATAGATCCAAAAAGTACACTTAACCTTCCTTTTTTATCGGCTAGAACACCCCAAATAATACCGCCTAATAAAAGGCCCGTCATTTGCCAATTAATAACACGTGTACTATCTACTAAAAGTGTGGCTTCTGTAGAACCTACACCGAGCATACTTGTTTTTTTAACAATCGTAAATAGAAGTAGGTCGTAGATGTCAACAAAGTAACCAAGTGCTGCTACAATAACAGGTAAAGAGAATATTGATATTTTTTTATCAGTTGCATTCATAGTTACACCTTCTTTGATTTTGCAAAAAATAGCTTAATAATTACAGGTGCCGTTGTAAAAAATACAATGCCCAGCACAATAATTTCTAGATGATTTTTTAAATCAAAACCAAATTCACTTAAAATCCATTTTTGTAAAAAGTGGCCGGCAAATAACATGCTAAATACCCATGCAATAGATCCAATAACATTAAAGCTCACAAACTTTTTTCGATCCATCCCAACAATACCTGCAACTATTGGCGCAAAAGTTCTTACGATCGGAATAAACCTTGCTACAATAATGGCGCCACCACCGTGCTTATTGTAAAACTCCTGGGCTTGGATTAAATATTTCCTTTTAAATAATAAATTTTCCTTCCAACTAAACATGGCAGGACCCACTTTTTTACCAAACCAATAACCAGTTGCATTGCCTGCAATACCTGCCGCTGCAATAAGGCCCATCAATAAAAATAAATCAGTAAACTCATTGCCTGTCGACCAAAGTTCAGCAGCTAAGTTGGTGCTATAAATTCCTGCTACAAAAAGCAAACTATCGCCCGGTAAAAAAAAGCCAGCAAAGAGTCCAGTTTCTGCAAATACAACGAGTAATATGAGCCACAAGCCACCATGCTCAATATAAAACTGAGGCTGTAGTAATTGACTCCAATGAAAAGCATCTATTAAGAACATGACAACAATTTAATTTTTAGTTAAACAGTAACTTCTGTCGGATTTTCTAATGAACCCTCCCACTTACTCACGGCACTTGTAGCAAGTGCATTACCTAATACATTGGTAGCGGTTCTAAACATGTCACAAAAATGATCGATTGGTAAAATAAGCGCAATGCCTTCGGGCGGTATATTAAACATCGCACAAGTAGCAGTTACCACTACAAGTGATGCGCGTGGAACGCCTGCAATACCTTTACTCGTAAGCATCAGCACAATCAGCATGGTAAGTTGTGTGCCAATATCGATATGAATGCCATAAGCCTGCGCAATAGCAAGGCTGGCAAATGTCATATACATCATACTTCCATCTAAATTAAATGAATAACCAAGTGGTAAAATGAAAGAAACAATTTTGTCTTTGCAACCAAACTTTTCTAGCTCTTCAGTTAGTTTAGGAAAAACCGCTTCGCTACTTGTGGTACTAAATGCAATAATCAGTGGCGGGAAAATAGCTTTTAAAAGTCCTGGCAAACGCTTGCCTAAAATTAAAAATCCAACCGATAAAAGTACAATCCACAAAGTGGCGATACCCATAATGAAATACAAAAGGTATTTGCCATAAAAAACAAACACGTCAAGCCCTTTGGTAGCAATCACGGCAGCAATTGCACCAAACACACCAATAGGTGCAAAATTCATGACGTAGCCTACCATTTTTAAAATCACGTGCGCAACAGCATCCAAAGCTTTAACAACAATAGCCGCTTTTTCTCCCATTGAAGCGGTGGCCACACCAAAAAAGATACTAAAAATTACAAGTTGTAAAATTTCGTTATTGGCCATAGCATCAACAACGCTTTTTGGAAATACGTGTTCAATAAACTTCTGAATACTAAATTCTTGTGTTTTGCCCACTAAGTCTTGCGCACCACTCATATCGGCATTACTTAAATCAATGCCAGCACCTGGCTTAAATACATTAACGAGCACAAGTCCAATCAATAAACTAACAAGCGAGGCTGTGAAAAACCACAATAGTGCTTTGCCTCCAACTCTTCCAACCGTTTTTAAATCTCCTAATTTGGCAATTCCTACAACAAGGGTAGAAAATACAAGCGGTGCAATAATCATTTGGACCAACCTTAAAAATATGGTGGTGAGCAGCTTTAAATTTTTGGAGAAAGATTGAATAAATGCAGGTTCACTATTTTGATGCACAAAATAACCAAGAATGACCCCAGCAACCATTGCGATAACAATGTAGAGGGTTAATTTATTAGATTTTTTCATAAGGTATATAAGTATTGCAATATAAGACTTAAGTACTAAAAAATGGCAGGCGACGCAATCGTGATTTTTGCAAAAAAGGAGGGTGATTTTGAGAAAAAAGTACTATTTTCCGACATCAATTGATTAGAAATCAAACCCAAAAATTATGAGTTTATTTAGAAAAAAGGATTTATCTGCCATGTTAGCACAAGCAGAAGATGGTGGTAAGGGCCTTAAACGCACGCTAGGTGCAGGTAACCTTGTTGCTTTAGGCGTTGGTGCTATTATAGGAGCAGGTTTATTTGTGAGAACAGCTGCTGCTGCAGGACAAGCTGCCGGACCAGCCGTTACATTATCATTTATTATTGCAGCCATCGGTTGTGCTTTTGCTGGTTTATGTTACGCAGAATTTGCTGCCATGATTCCTATTTCAGGTAGTGCTTATGCATACTCTTATGTTACCATGGGAGAAACCGTTGCATGGATTATTGGTTGGGCGTTAATTATGGAATACGCATTAGGTGCAGCTACTGTTTCTATTGCTTGGAGTGAATATTTAAACAAGCTTTTAGGAGGAAGCATACCCTACGAATGGAGCCATTCTCCCTTTGAAAGTGTCACAGATACCGCCGGCGTCTTACACCATGGTATCATGAATGCCCCTTCATTAGTTATACTATTGCTTCTTACTTTATTACTCATTAAAGGAACACAAGAGTCTGCGATTGTAAATGCAGTTATTGTATTTATTAAAGTTGCGATTGTAATTATATTTATTGTTTTGGGCTGGCAGTTTATTAGACCAGAAAACCATACACCCTATTTTATTCCTGCCAATCAGCCTCCTCTTTTGGATGCATCAGGAAAAGTGGTCGCAGATTATTCAGGTGCATTTAAGCATGGCTGGGGTGGTGTGCTAGGTGGCGCTGCCATTGTATTCTTTGCCTTCATTGGTTTTGACGCAGTATCTACTGCAGCACAAGAAGCTAAGAACCCTAAAAGAGATATGCCTATTGGTATTTTAGGATCACTTGTGGTGTGTACAATTTTATACATCTTATTTGGACACGTATTAACAGGCGTTGCTCCATGGACCGATTTTGTTGATCCTTTAAAAGGTCGTGAAGCATCAGTTGCTTATGCTATTTCAAATTACATGACAGGCTATGGTTGGTTGGCTACAGCTGTAACTGTTGCTATTTTAGCGGGCTTTAGCTCTGTAATTTTAGTGATGCTAATGGGTCAATCACGTGTATTCTTTTCAATGGCAAATGATGGCCTTCTTCCAAAAGTATTCTCTGATTTACATCCTAAATACCGTACGCCCTATAAATCTAACTGGATCTTATTTATTTTTGTAGGTGCTTTTGCTGCTTTTGTACCAGGAAGCGTTGCTGGAGATTTAACATCATTTGGTACCTTATTTGCCTTTGTACTTGTAAGTGCTGGCATTTGGATACTACGTGTAAAATCACCAGAAATGGAAAGACCATTTAAAACACCACTTGTGCCACTTGTGCCAATTTTAGGTGCTGTTATATGTTTGGCAATGATTTTTGCACTTGATGCACAAACGCTTAAAGTAGCATTTGGCTGGATGATTTTAGGCCTAGTTGTATACTTTGTATACAGCCGTAAACATAGTAAGTTAAACTAACCTATTACTTATATTAAAAAAAATAGTCCCGACCTTCGGGACTATTTTTTTTGCCGTATTTTTGCACCTATTAATACAATACTATGGGAAGGATTTTTGAAGTTAGAAAAGCAACCATGTTCAAGCGTTTTGATCGCATGGCAAAACAGTTTACCCGCATCGGTAAAGAAATTGTAATTGCCGTGAAATCAAGTGGGCCCAATCCAGACGACAATCCTGCTTTAAGAAGATGTTACCAAAATGCACGAAGTGTAGGTATGCCTAAAGACCGTGTTGAAGCGGCTATTAAGCGTGCCATGGGTAAAGACACTTCTAACTACGAAGAAATTTTATACGAAGGATATGCACCACACGGTGTAGCTATATTAGTTGAAACTGCTACTGATAACCACGTAAGAACAGTTGCCAATGTTAAAAGTCATTTTAATAAAGGCGGTGGCACCATGGGTAATAGTGGAAGCGTAAGTTTTCAATTTAAAAAAATGGGGGTTTTTAAATTAAATCCAGAAGGCATTGTGATGGATGATTTAGAATTAGAACTTATCGATCATGGCCTCGACGAGCTTGGAGAAAGTAATGACGACAATGACAATCCTATTATTGTATTAAGATGTGCATTTACAGATTTTGGTAACCTGCAAAAAGAATTGGAGGCAAAAAAATTAAACGTAATTAGCGCTGAGTTTGAATGGATCCCTGGTACAACAATTCCCGTAACTGATGAGCAAGCAGAAGAAATTAGTAAATTAATTGACCGTTTAGAAGAAGATGAAGACGTAAACAAAGTGTTCCATAATATGGGATAGGCTTTGCCGTTTATTATTCTGCCATTACAGCTCTCACTGCTTCAATTACATCTTCGGTGTTGGGCTTACTAAAGTAATCACCATCACTACCATATGCTGGCCTATGTGCTTTTGCAGCAAGGGTTTTAGGACTTGCGTCTAACCACTTGTAACCACCTTGCTCTTCCATTACATGATTAAACATATAGGCAGTTGCACCACCCGGAACATCTTCATCAATAAATAAAATTCGGTTGGTTTTTTGTAATGATTTTACAATGCTATGGTTGATATCAAATGGAAGTAATGTTTGCACATCAATAAGTTCTACAGAAATTCCTTCTTCCGCTAATCGAACAACCGCTTCTTCAATAATTCGGAGCATAGAGCCATATGAAACGATGGTGATATCTGTTCCTTCATGGATAATTTCTGGCATACCTAATGATACCGTAAATTCTAATAAATTATTTGGTAACTTTTCTTTTAAACGGTAGCCATTTAAACATTCAATAACAATGGCCGGGTCGTTGGATTGTAAAAGTGTATTATACATACCTACCGCTTGCACCATATCACGTGGCACACAAACATACATACCGCGGAGTGCATTTACAATCATCCCCATAGGTGATCCACTATGCCAAATTCCTTCTAGTCTGTGACCTCTTGTTCTAATAATTACAGGGCAACTTTGTTGACCATTGGTTCTATAATGCGTGGTAGCAACATCATCACTCAAAGGTTGTAATCCATAGAGTAAATAGTCGAGGTATTGAATTTCTGCAATGGGCCTTAATCCTCTAATAGCCATACCTATAGCCTGTCCTATAATAGTGAGTTCTCTAATACCGGTATCAGAAATTCGGTCAGCGCCATGCTTTTCTTGAAGACCCGCAAAGCCTTGGTTTACATCTCCAATAAATCCAACGTCTTCTCCAAAAGCATACACTTTACTATTGCTACTAAAGAGTGCATCAAAATATTTATTAAGTACTTCGTAAGCATTCACAGTTGGCGCATCGGCAGCATAAGTAGCTTGCACTGCAGCTACACGTAGTGCCGATTTTGGACCTTCATTGTATAGATAGGTATTGAATAGACCAGCTGCTTCATTTTTTAATTGCGTCGCATACTCCTTTACTTTTTCAACACCTTTAACACCAACAGCAGCATCACTTATTTTGGCAAGTGCTTTTAAAATATCTCTACGAAGTGGTTCTTTATTACTTGATAGTTCTGCAATAATTTGTTGTACAGCCGGATTTACTACTTGTAATCCGTTACTTATTTGAACCGCTTCTTCTACTTGCTTTTTAATAGGACCAATAAATTTTTCCCAAGCATTTGCTTTAGCCTCTTTTACAAATTCTTTTGCTTCAACCTCTACGCCATTTAATTCGGTAATTGTTGCGAGGCCAGACTCTAACATCCACTCACGCATTTTTTTAATACAATCCCAGTTTTTTTCCCACTCTAAGCGCTCTGCAGATTTGTAACGCTCGTGGCTACCGCTTGTAGAATGGCCCTGTGGTTGCGTTACCTCTTCGATATGAAAAAGTGCAGGGGTATGCGTATCTCTAATTTTTTGTAGCCCTTCTTCAAACACTTCACACATACCGGCATAATCCCAGGCCTTCACTTTGTATATTTCGATGCCATTGGTGTCTGCTAATTTTTGCATTCCAGCAAGTGCATCAGAAATTGAACTCTTTGTTGTTTGTAAATTTTTAGGAACAGAAATACCATAGCCATCATCCCAAACAAAAACCGCGAGTGGTACTTCTAAAACTGCTGCTGCATTGATGGATTCCCAAAAATGACCTTCTGAAGTACTCGCATCACCAATGGTACAAAAACAAATTTCGTTACCCTGGTTGCTTAATTGCAAATGCTCCGATTGATTTTTTTGTTGCGCTTCTCTAAAACATTTTGATGCAAAAGCTAAACCCAATGCACGCGGCATTTGGCCTGCTGTAGGCGCCATATCTGCAGATGTATTTTTTTGATGAACCAGATCTAACCAGTTGCCATTTTTATCTACGGTTGGTGTAACAAAATGAGAACTCATTTGTCTGCCCGCACAAAAAATATCGTTGTTGCCATCAGGGTCTGCAAATAACTGAGAAAAATACTGCTCAACATTTGCAATACCTGCAGCAAACATAAAAGTTTGATCTCTGTAATAACCAGATCTAAAATCTCCGTTTTTAAAATATTTAGCAAGTGCAACCTGTGCCACTTCTTTACCATCTCCAAAAATGCCAAATTTGGCTTTACCGGTTAAAACCTCTCTTCTGCCCAGTAAACTAACCTCTCTACTAATGAGGGAGATCTTATAATCCTGGATCACCGTATTACGAAATCCTTCAAAGGATAACATATCGGTTTGAGGCTCTGGCGAAGCGATTGCATTCATGGAGCAAAAATAACATTCGGCAAGCAATAGAGCAGGGTATTTTTAGTTTTGGGGATAAATCCAAACTACCCTTAACAACTCTATTTTTTAGGCTTTTTCACCTTTTTTTAAGTCTATTTTGCTAGAAATTTGAACTATATATGATACTTTTACAGGGTAATTTAAACAAAGCACTTATATGAAAAAGATTTTAGCACTTACTTTATTGGCCATTACTGTATCAATTAGCGTTTTTGCACAACAAGACATTAAGTTTGAAGCTGGCTCATTTAATTTTGGGAAAATAGCACAAGGCACCCCAGTAACACACGTTTTTAACTTTACCAATACAGGTGCAAAACCTGCGGTTGTTGAATATTGTACTGCAGAATGCGGTTGCACAACCCCTGAAGTAACCAAAGAGCCTATTTTAAAAGGTAAATCAAGCACTGTTAAAGTAACCTACAATGCTGCTAGCATGGGTGCTTTTACAAAGCGTGTTACTGTTAAATTAGTAGGCGTTGCTGATCCCATTATCCTAACTATCAGTGGAGAAGTAGTTGCTCCAAAAAAATAATTGTTAAGATTTATAAAAAGATCTCACCAGCCTCCTTCGGAGGCTGGTTTTTTTTGCCCCTGCCTCAAATTGTAAACTTATATTTGCAACATGTTACAAATCAGCAAACGTGGCATAGAAATGCCGGCCTCACCTATCAGAAAACTAGTTCCCTTTGCAGAAGCTGCAAAAAAAAGAGGAACTAAAGTGTACCATTTAAATATTGGTCAGCCAGATATTGAAACCCCTAAAATGGTTTTGGATGCTGTTAGACACAGTGATTTTAAAGTACTAGAATATAGCCATAGTGCAGGCAATGAAAGTTACCGTAAAAAATTAGTGGGTTATTATAAAAGCGTTGGCATTGATGTCAATGAAAAACAAATCATTATTACAACCGGTGGTAGCGAAGCCATTTTATTTGGCTTTATGGCATGCCTAGATGCTGGCGACGAGGTTATCATACCGGAACCTTTTTATGCCAACTACAACGGGTTTGCAGTTGAAGCAGGTGTATCTGTAGTGCCTATCACATCACACATAGAAAATGGATTTGCGCTTCCGCCAATCGAAGCCATCGAAGCAAAAATTACAGCACGCACCAAAGCCATTGTAATTTGTAACCCCAACAATCCAACTGGTTATTTATACAGTGCTGCCGAAATGGAGCAGTTAAAAAATATTATTTTAAAACACGACCTCTATTTGTTTTCCGACGAAGCCTACAGAGAGTTTTGTTACGAAGGCACTCAAATTAGTGCGCTTCATTTAACAGGCGTTGACGAGCATGTGGTTATCATGGACACGATCAGTAAAAGATACAGTGCCTGTGGTGGAAGAATTGGTGCATTTATTACCAAAAACCAAGCGCTATTAGATGCTACCATGAAATTTGCACAAGCCCGTTTAAGTCCGCCAAGCTTTGCTCAAATTGCTGGGGAAGCAGCCATTGATTTACCAGCCAATTATTTTGACGATACCAAGGCCGAATACAAATCAAGAAGAGACCTTATTGTTACCAGACTAAATGCGATGGAAGGCGTTTTTTGTCCCAATCCGGGCGGCGCTTTTTATGCCATGGCTAAACTACCTATTGATGACGCCGACAAATTTTGTCAGTGGTTATTAGAGGATTTTGCTTTTGAAAATCAAACGGTGATGATAGCGCCTGCAACAGGATTTTATGGTACACCAGGTTTAGGAAAACAAGAGGTAAGACTTGCTTATGTGTTAAACCTAGAAGACATTAATAAGTCTATGGACTGTCTAGAAGCGGCATTAAAAGTGTACCCAGGTCTCGTAAAATAAATACATGCAAATAAACAAGCGAATAAAAAATAAGTGCCTTTTTCTAATCGTAGCCGGTATTGCTACAAGCCTTTTTTTTATGCGCGCAAACGCTCAAAGTTACAAACCAACCTACGGGTCGGCGTTTGCAGGCAGTACCAGCATTTTTAACAACCCTGCTTCGAGTGTGAATCAATCTTTTAAATGGGAGGCTACCATTTTAAGTGCACAAGCAAATATCAATAGCAATATATTTTATCTTCAAAACGATTCAATTGGTGTTCATGAAGGTATGTTTCCAAAATATTTTCATGGCAATGTGGATGTTAATTTACTAAACCTTTTATACAAGCCAAATAACAAACAAGCTTTTAGTGTTGGCATTAGAGCGAGAACGTTTAACCATATTAAAACAGAACCGCTTGTTGCTAGAAATGCTATAAAAAGTATGCATGATTTTTTTATGCTCAATAGGCAAACGCCTTATTTGGAAGCTTTTTTAACACATAGCGGTTGGCTTGAAGGCAATTTAAATTATTCACAAGAAATTTTTAGAAATCAAAAAGGTACTTTAACAGCAGGGGTTACTTTGCAAATCAATAAAAGTATTTCAGCAGCTTACGCGACGGTTAATAAATTAAGTTATTTAGAAAGCACCAATGGCATAGACACTTTATATACGCTAACTGCTGGTGGCGCTTCATTTGGATACAGTTCTAATTATGATGAAACTATTGCAGGCACAGCCAATACCGGTACCGATTTTGTAAAAAACGGCAAGTCAAGCCTTGGCTTAAGTATGGGGGCAGAGTACTTATTGTACAATACAGAAGCGCATAGCTTCCAAACCAACCATGCTTTAAACTATGCATTAAAAATAGGTGTTTCCATTATGGACATTGGCGGCGTGTCTTATAAAAATAGTGTTACAAGTAGCTTATTTAATGGCGTTCGTCCAAATATGAACGATCCATTAATTTCACGCAAAACTACAGGCATTCAAAATAGCGATCAGTTAAGAGATTCACTCGCTACTATATTTGCTTCTACCACCCCAATGCCTGAAACATTTACCATTGCTAAGCCTACACGCTTTAATATAAATATTGATAAGCCAATTGGGAATGATTTTTATATCAACGCCGATCTTACCGTTAATATGCACGCTAGTGCAGGGCTTACCAAGCGTCGAGTTCGTGACCTTAATTTAATTACAGTTACACCACGCTACGAAACATTACATTTTGGTGTTTACATGCCAGTTCAATACAATACACAAGGACAAATCATGTTAGGTGGCGCTATTAAACTGGGACCCCTCACAGTGGGCCTTCATAGACTTAACTGGCTCACCAATTCAAGTAATATGGACAATGTTTCGGGAGGCGGATATCTCATGCTAAGTATACACCCCATGAGCCTTAAAAAAATTAAGACCATTATAGACTGCCCAGAATAAATTAACTTACCGTACCAATCAACCTATCGATATGGGTATTCAATTTTCTGCCATCCGCCTGCAAACATTTATCGTTGCCATTGGTTTTATTGGTATTACAGCGTGTAGAGAATCTAGAGAACTTTTTGCAGAAGTGGCCCCGCCTAAAAAAATCACAACTGCTCCTCCTAAACCACTATATAAAAAAACGTTTAAGCCAAGGCCTGGCTTTGAACCATTTGACGGCATAGATCGTGTCCCCGCCAATTACACTTTTATGTACGAACCCGTTTTTATTACACAAAAACCGGTAATTAAACGAAGAATTGGTGAAACCTATGTGCCAGAAAAATTAACCATTAACACCTACGGCTTTACCAAAAATAAAAAGGAAATTAATTTTAGAATGAGCTACCCTACTAATTTAAAAGGTAGCTATCATAAAATTAATGCCGCCGACTCGACAAATGCTTTTAGGTTTATCAATAAATACAACGATACCTGTTACGTTACCAAATACACGTTAAAAGAAGTTAAAGACACCAGCATCTATCATATTGGTATTATACTAGACCATAGTGGCTCCATGGGTGATGAACGCTGCGCCGAATTACAAGATGCACTATCTGCTAGCTTAAAAAAAATGAGCAAGCGCAACTTAGTTAGCCTATGGAAATTTGATTCGGATATTTCATACGAAGGAACGGCATATGACAGCGCTACCATACAAAAAATGCTATACCGCAAAAGAGGTATGGATGGATTTGGAGGTGGAACTGCTATCAATGACGCCATGGACCGCGCACTTGATACCATGGCCAAATACAATAAGTACAAACCAGTATTACTGTTATTTACTGACGGATACGAGAACGCATCTAAAAATAAAAATACCAAATCGATTGTTGAAAAAGCACTCGTACATAATATCCCGGTATTTACCATTGCCTATAGTGGTGGTGCAGACTCTGTTAATTTAAGAGCTATTGCCAACGAAACAAATGGCATGTATTTTCAGTGCTATGATAGATCCGAATTTGAAGAAGTGTTTAACAACCAACTTTTTTCATTGAATAGATACTATGAGGTAAACATGATGCCTTGCATGTTTGATTATGAAAAATTAAGCATCACTGCGGGAACTGTGAGTGAACAAAGGGCATTCGGCGAAAAAACATTTAAGGGTGTTAGAGAAACCATTACCCTAAATGTAAATTTTGAGTTAGACAAATATGATATCATGCCTAAGTATACGTTAGAAATAGAGCAGATGGCCAATTATCTAACAAAAAATAGTACGCTTAGCATCATAATTAGTGGCCACACCGATAATTTAGGTGAAGACAATTACAATATAATTTTATCCAATAAACGAGCAGAAGCAGTTAAAGCAGCACTTGTAAAACTAGGCATTGCTGCAAGCCGTATTGCTACCATTGGTAAAGGCGAAACCGACCCAATCACTCCCAACGATTCCGACAACAACCGTTTTAGAAACAGAAGAATTGAAGTAGAAATAGTAAACAACTAACCCAGCTTATAAAAAGCGGCGGCATTAGTGGTGTAAATTTTTTCTTGATTTTCTGGTGCTACTAATTTATTGATTACTGCTTGGTATTTATGATGTGTAGTTACATAATCTCCAGCCAGTAATGACACAGGCCAGTCGCCTCCTATCATTAATTTATTTACGCTAAAATGTTCTAACACATAGGCTACATAAGGCTCAATGGAGTTAGCAGACCAATCATTAAAATGAGCACAGCATGTGCCAAGTCCCGAAATTTTTGCATAAAAATTAGGCATAGCAGCAGCCTCAGCAATAGCTTCTCCCCAAGCACCGAACTGTTCGCTCTTAGCAATGGGTGGATGATTTAAGTGATCAAATACCATTTTTAAATGTGGTATTTGTTTTGCCACTTGTATAGCTGCTTTAATGTGTTCAATTTTTACACCTACTACATCAAAAGGAACACCATGATCTGCCAAAATTTCTAAACTTTCTATTACTGTAGGTTGTAGTAACCAGTTATGATCTGGCTCGTCATGTATGAGGTGCCTGATGCCTTTAAAATATTTATTTTGTAGATGCGCTTCTAATTGCTTTTTGGCCGTTTCAGGATTTAACAAATCTACCCAACCTACTACCCCAATAATCCAAGGGTACTGCTCCGCACATTCAAACATAAAAGCAGTGTCTTCTAAATTATTTGCAGCTTGCACCATTACGGCTGCACTTACATTAGCTGCTTGCAACTGATCTTCAATACCTGAAGGATAATAATTTTGCGCCAGTATAGATGTATCACCATCGAGCCAACTATACCTTACTTTTTGCAAGTCCCAACTGTGCATGTGGGTATCTATCACTTTTACCATCATCTTTTATTTTACAATGAGTTCATCCATAAATAACCAAGAAGGATTGCCTGCGCCCGCAAACCCAGCAGGGATAGTCGTTACAGGATGAGCTACCAACTTTAAATATTGAACGGTAGTAGACTTTATTTCAAATAAAACATTTACCGCACCTTCTTTACTAGTATCTAAATTTTGTAGCATGCCTAAACGGGTAAATGTTTTTCCATCTTGTGATCCTAACACTTCTGCACTTGTTGGCAAATGAATCCAACTTCCCCTGCTATTATAAAAACGAGTACTAATTTTTGAAATAGTAGTAGGCATAGCAAAAGAAAGTGTTGCATCTATATCTTTTCCTTCCCAGGCCAACCATTCACCATCACTAAACCTACTCTCATTTGCTACAATACCATTAATAAAACCATTGTTACCACTTTTATTATAGGGTGCTTTAGGTGCGTTGGTTAACTGGGTAAGATTTGCACCCGTTGCTTTATTAATAGAAAATGAAGCAGACGCTACATCTGTAATTTTATTATTGACAACAACACCCGCTTGCAAATTGGCATCACCCGTAATCGTGATAGGGCCTGTGTAGTTTTGATCTTGCACGCTAGGTAGTTTGCCATTTGTATTATAGACAATTTTATGCGCTGCACCTACGCCACTTATAGAAACGTTGATGCCACCAGCAATTGGTTTACTGGTAATTTGCACATTGTATAAATGGTCCGAAAAATGAAGCCCTTTTTGTTTTAATAAAGGTTGCCACATGGTTACGCGGTTTGTAAAATGATCGAACCCAGTTTTTGTTTTAGTCCATCCGTTTTCGGCAATGGCCATCGCACGTGGATACAACATAAAAGAGGCTAAGTCTTTGTTGGCAATATACTCCGTCCATAAATTACCCTGTACTCCTTTTATATAAGTCGCTTCTTGTGGGGTAAGTGCCGCAGGAATTGGATTGTAATTGTATACGGCTTCTAGGGGCAAGAAACCGCCAAAAGCAATTGAGTCGCGAGGATCTGACGATTGATAAAAATTTAAGTAGCAAGTACCCTGCGGGGTCATGATTACATCGTGGTGCTGCTTGGCTGCTGTGATGCCACCTTCTTCTCCTTGCCAACTCATAACGGTTGCATTGGGCGCAAGGCCGCCTTCTAAAATTTCATCCCATCCTATTATTTTACGCCCCTTACTATTTACATATTTTTCTACGCGCTGAATAAAATAGCTCTGTAATGCATGCTCATCAGCGATACCTTTTTCTTTCATGAGTGCCTGACAAAAACTAGACCGCTTCCATGCTGTTTTTGGACATTCGTCGCCTCCAATATGAATATAACTTGAAGGAAATATATCCATCACTTCATCTAGCACGTTTTCAATAAAATTGAATGTGTACTCGCTTGGTGCAAACACATCATCAAATACCCCCCAGCTTTCTTGCACTATTTTACCACCCTCCTTTTTTATTTTATTTTCGGTAGCAGCAGCATACATATTTTTGGTGAGCTGCGTGGGTTCATTTGGAAAACAACTTAACTCAGGATATGCAGCAATGGCAGCACTTGCGTGACCAGGCATTTCAATTTCAGGAATTATATTGATGTGTTTAGCAGCTGCATAAGTAACCAGATCTTTTAATTGCGCCTGGGTATAAAAGCCGCCGTAGGCGGCGTTGGTATTACCTTTACCAGGATACTTTCCTATTAAAGTACCACCACGCACCGATCCTATACGCGTTAATTTTGGATACTTTTTTATTTCGATACGCCATCCTTGGTCTTCGGTTAAATGAAGGTGCAAATTGTTCATTTTTTGCATGGCCATCACATCTATTAATTGCTTGATAAAAGACACTGGCATAAAATGTCTACCCACGTCTAACATGAGGCCTCTATAACCAAAAGCTGGTGCATCATCAATTTCAAGTACTGGAATATTTTTAGATTGCGCTTCTAATTGTAATAATGTTTGCATGCCATAAAAAGCGCCCACTTTTGTTTTTGCTGTAATAGTTATAGCAGTTGGCGTAACAGACAAATGATAACCCTCCATAGATGCTACAACAGTAGTTTGCGGATCTACAATTAATTTGGCAGTAGCTGCCGCTGGCTTTGTAAGTTTAAAAAATCCCTTTCCAGTTTCAACTTTATTAGGGTACGGAATAATTGGCAACTGCGCTACTGTACCAACAGCTATGAGTAGCAAAAGAGAAAATAAAAACTTACACTGCTTCATACAAAACTGGATTTAATGGGGTGTTTACAATTTCACCAACAGTAGCGCCTGGACACCAGGTATCCCAATCGGCCTGCTGGTTGTGGTTTTCGGGCGTTTTTAATACGGTGTCTTTATCCATGTATATCATGGTCATTACTTTACGCATATTACCAGACACATTAGGACCCGCGCGGTGATACAACCATCCTCTATGAAAACTTATTTCACCTACATCAAAAGGTTCCACCACATGGTTAAATGCATTCCGTTTTAATTCGGCTTCTAAAAAAGCTTGGCTTTCGTCACTAATTTGTTTGTCCCTGCCAGCCGTTAATTTGTTACTACCCGCACTAAACTCGAGTGGGCCATAGTTTAAAGGTGTTGCTTGTAATGGTATCCAGGCGGTAACGGTATTTTCTGTAGCGAGTGGCCAGTAATATTGATCCGCGTGCCAAGGGGTATGTCCACCCTTAGGTTCTTTAAAAAGTGCCTGGTCGTGGTATAAACGAACGCCTGCTGTTTGCATTAACCCAGTAGCAATTTGTGCAATTTTTTTACTAAAAACAATATCTTTTACTGCGCTTGTATGCGTCCACAAATTCATGATTTGCAAAAAAGCCTTTCCATAGGTATCACGTTCTTCGAGGGGTATTTGTTGGTTATTTAAACGGTCTACCTCTTTAGAAATTACTATATTCATATAGTCAATAACAGTTGGCTCAAAAATGTTTTTAATTTTTATAAAACCATTTTCGCTAAAGTACTTGACCTGCGCGGGTGTTACGCTATAGTTTGCATCAAGTGCTGCTTTTACTGATTCTGGCGTAGCGTTCATAACAAATAATTTTACTCAATATAAAAGAAATAGTAGAGAATTAGGCCCTTCCAAACACATAAGATACACACATGAAACAGCTCCTTAAAACCATCATTTTTCTACTTATAATTAACCAGCTTGGTGCTCAGCAGTTTTATGTTTCTAAAACAGGCCACAATAGTAATTTAGGGACTGCTCAAAAACCGGTAGCTACCCTACAAAAAGCACAGGCCCTCGTAAGAGATTTTAAAAAAGCCAACCCAGGCTATACAGGAGAAATTGTTGTTACGGTGATGCCCGGTACTTATGAATTAACATCAACGCTTTCTTTTAACGAGCAGGATGCGGGCAATGTTAAGGTCAATGTTAGATGGCAGGCTTTTGCAAAAAATAAAGTAACACTATCTGGTGGAAAAAATATCAATGGCCGCTTATTTAAAAAAGTAACCAACCCCAGTATACTAGCAAGGCTAGAAAAAAATGCAGCAGAAAATATTGTTGAGGTTTCTCTTACTAAATTAGGTATTACCAATTTTGGCACACACCAAAGTTATGGACACGGACAGCCCGTAATTCCTGCGCCACTAGAACTTTATTACAACCAAGATCCATTACTACTAGCACATTATCCAAACAATGGCGCCATAAAAATTGGAAAAGTTTTAGACAAAGGTTCTGTACCCCGCATTGGTGATAAATCAAATAGAGGTGGATTATTTAACTACACCGATAATAGACAATCAAAGTGGATAGGGCAAAAAGATATTTGGATACAAGGCACTTTTAATTACGGATTTGCAGATGATTACATCAACATTGCAAATATAGATACCGCAAAAAAAGAAATTAAATTAGCCAGCCCCCATATTTATGGCATTGCAAATGGTAGGGATTTTCAAGAATATATTGCCTACAATATTTTAGAAGAACTTGATAGCCCCGGCGAGTGGTGGCTAGACAAAAAAACCGGCATGTTGTATGTATGGCCTCCTGTTAATAGGCCTGCTAACAGCGACGGCAAAACTGACATTGCTACTGCTAACATTACAGTTTCGATTCTTGAAACACCTATCGTATCAATTATAAACGCCGAGCATCTAACAATCGAAGGCTTTACCATAGAAGCCGGAAGAGACATGGGGGTTTATCTAGAAGGCGGCAACAATAACACCATTGCAGGCTGCACCGTTAGAAACCTTGGAACCTCAGGCATTTTTATGGGACAGGGCGCCGAGGCCAAACAAAAAGACATGAGTATCGATGATTTTGATGGCACCCCTACTTCTGGTATTATTGGAAGCCTTCAAAATTATTTATACAAAAATACCAGCTGGAATAGAAACGCAGGCTTTAACCAAACCATCATCAGTTGCGACGTATACAACACAGGAAGTGGTGGTATTTATTTAAGCGGTGGTGATAAACGAACGCTTACAAAAGCAAACAACATTGTTGAAAATTGTAAAGTCCACGACTTTAATAGAAGAAATAAATTTATTTGGTCGGGCATTAGTGTAGACGGATGCGGCAATAAAATAAGACACTGCGAAATATACAATTCAGATTGGCAAGGGATTTTCGTACACGGTAACGAGCATATTTTTGAATACAATAATATCCATCACGTAACACTCAATTCGGACGACACCTCTCCATGGTATATTGGTAGAGACCCTAGCGATAGAGGCAATGTAGTGCGCTACAATTATTTTCACCACATTGGTAACCCCAACCGGATGAATATGGGCATTTATTGTGACGACTCATCGGCAGATGTATTTGTTTTTGGAAACGTATTTTATAAAATGGAAACAAAGCATGGTATTTTATTTACCAATAGCGGCTGGGACCTCGTTATGAAAAACAATATTATCATTGAACCCACCGATGCTACTGCGCAAATATCGGCACACTATTACACCTGGGCAGCAGGCTCCGAAAAATCAATGTTTGGCGAAAACGGCCTTATTAGAAACCGCCTTACAAAAAGCGTTGCTTATCAGCAAGAACCTTATGCAAGCAAGTACCCGGGGCTACTCGAATATTTAGATACCATACCGGGTACCAATCAGTGGAAAGGCATGCGTGCACATGGAAACGTATTTGCAGATAACCTTATAATTGGAGGGCCTAAAAGCCCCACCAAATTAATTGGCGGCAACTATGCCACCATTACAGAAAGAGATAATTATAGGTCTGTTTCTGATCCTGGATTTGTAGATATGGCACATGAAAATTTTACACTACGCCCAACATCGGAAGTATTTAAAAAAATAAAAGGCTTTGAACCTGTCCCATTTGAAAAAATGGGACTGTACAAAGACAAATACAGAAACTAATACACATGCAACTAAAAAATTTAATTAAGAAAACGAGACTTGGTTTTTTATGGGCGCTTACTTTGGGGGCAGGGAGTTTTTTGGCGCCTGGCGCGCGTTGTATGGCGCAAGTGAAACTTGCGCCATACAACGTAACGTGGAACGCACAGAGCAGCGGACCAAGCGGTTCAATGCCTATTGGTAATGGCGATATTGGCGCTAATGTATGGGTAGACAGTAGTGGTCTATTGCAATTGTACATTTCAAAAACAGATGCTTATTCTGAAATTGGTCGTCTACTAAAAATTGGAAAAATTACGATTGCTACCACACCAGCTATTTTAAATGGAGCTTCATTTACCCAAACGCTCGACATCCAAACTGGAAGTATTGAAATTAAAGCAACCAATGCCAGAAAAGAAAGCATACACATCACCATTTTTGCAGACGCCAATAACCCGGCCATTACAATAATAGGAAAAGCCAGTACAGGTGTTTCACTCAACATAAAAAATGCACTATGGCGAAATAAAACGGACACCCTACTAGGCGGAGAAAAAAGAAGTGCTTATGGAATGATTAGTGCTCCATTTCCGCTGTTAAGAGAAAGAGATACGATTCTTGAAAATACAAAAACACTTATTTGGGTTCACCAAAACAAATCATCCATATGGCAGTCTACCTTAGACATCCAAAACCTAACAAAGTTTAATGAAATAGGCAAAGATCCACTGTTATATCAAAATTTTGGTGCCGTGGTGCGTGCTAAAAATCAGGTTAACAAAAACGATCAAAAAGATTTTGAAATAAATATTACGGTATTAAAAAAGCAAACAGCTAATATATTAGAATGGAAAAAAGAAGCAGTATCACTTCACAACAAAACAACGGAGCAACCTTCTACCCAAAGATTTATCGCTCACAAAAAATGGTGGAACAATTTTTGGAACAAACATTATTTGATTGTGACACCAGGTGATAGTAGCAAACAAACGCAAAAAGAAACTTTTGCTGTAACACAAGGCTATCAATTACAACGTTATATGAACGCTTGCGCGGGAAGAGGTGGACTTCCCATTAAATTTAATGGATCCATTTTTACGGTAGACGTAGATGAGAGCATGGGCAAAAGAAATCTAACTGGCTATGACGCAGATTTTAGAGACTGGGGGGCTAATTACTGGTTTCAGAACACAAGACTACCCTATTATTCAATGCTGTACAGTGGCGATTTTGAACTTATTAAACCGCTGTTTAAGATGTATACATCGGCACTTCCATTGGCAAAATATAGAACACAAAAATATTTTAGTCACGAAGGTGCATACTTTCCAGAAACCATGACCCCCTGGGGTACCTATGCCAATGACAATTATGGTTGGAATAGAAAAAACTTAGCAGACGGCGTATCTGAAAATATGTATATCCGCTATTTATGGGAAGGTAGCCTAGAATTATCTACCCTCATGCTCGACTATTACGCATTTACAAATGACCAAGAAACATTTACAAAACAACACCTTCCATTTATTAAAGAAATTATTTGGTTTTATAATGCGCACTACAAAAGAAATACTACAAATCAGATTGTAATTGAACCAGCACAGGCACTTGAATCTTATTTTGAAGGTGTCGTAAATCCATTACCAGAAATTGCGGGGCTAACGCGTGTACTTAGCGGCTTACTAGCCAATCAATCAATGATAAAAGACCCTTCATTTATAAAAATTACAAAAGAATTGTATGCGAGTTTACCTTCACTTCCTACACAAATTATAAAAGGACAAACTGCCTTAGCCCCAGGTTATCATTTAGGACCAAGAACCAATGTAGAAAAGCCAGAACTCTATGCAGTATTCCCATTCAGGCTAAGAGGTATTGGTAAAGAAAAAATTGAAGAGGCCATTGTAGCGTTTAATAATAGAGCCAATAATGAATTTAGCGGTTGGCAACAAGATCCCATTTTTGCTGCTTACTTAGGACTTACAAAAGAAGCCAAAGAAATGGTGGTTCATAATTTTACTACAAAACATGGAGGCAGCAGGTTCCCTGCATTTTGGGGACCCAATTATGACTGGGTGCCGGATCAAGACCATGGTACTGTTAACATGCGGGCGCTGCAAAATATGCTGGTACAATCGGAAGTGGATCAAACTAATTGGCTACCTGCCTGGCCTACAAATTGGAACGTTGATTTTAAAGTGCACTTGCAACAACAAAAAGTAGTGACCGGAAAATATAGTCTTCAAAAAGGTTTATCAATAATACAAACTCTTAAGAATCCCCATTTCTAAACCCCTAAGTTCGGCAAGGCCTCTAAGTCTTCCAATGGCAGAATAGCCCGGATTGGTATCTTTTTTTAAATCATCAAGCATTTGATGACCATGATCTGGACGCATGGGAATTGAGATATTGCGCTTACGCATCACTTCAATAATTTCTTTGACAACACGGTACATATCAACGTCACCTTCTAAGTGATTGTCTTCATAAAAATCACCAGCAGCATTTCTTTTGGTACTGCGTAAATGAATAAAATTAATGCGGTCACCAAAATTACGCACGATAGCGGGAAGGTCATTATCTGGTCTAACACCAAAAGAACCTGTACAAAAACACAAACCATTAGATAAAGAAGGAACGGCACTAAACAATGCCTGAATATCAGATGCTGTACTTACAACCCTTGGGAGTCCTAAAATAGAATACGGCGGATCATCTGGATGAATCACCATTTTCACACCACATGACTGGGCAATAGGAATAATTTGATCTAAAAAATAAATAAGATGCGCGCGAAGTTTTGCTGCATCAATTCCATCATAAGCCGCTAACGCATTTCTAAAAGCTTCCATGGTAAAACTTTCTTCACTACCCGGAAGTCCTTTAATCATGTTGTGTTGCAATTGCAATTTTTCGGCATCAGTCATACCGTTAAACCTAATTGTGGCAGCTTCAATTTCGGCTGGCGTATAATCTGCAGCCGCATTTTTTCTTTCTAGTATAAATACATCAAATGCAACCACCGCAGCTTTTTCATACAACAGCGCTAACGCCTTATCGGGCATTTCGTACTTTAAATTGGTACGCGTCCAATCCATCACTGGCATAAAATTATAGGTCACAATTTTAATACCGCAGTTACTTAAATTTTGTAGCGTTTGCTTGTAATTGTCAATGTATTTTTCAAATCCAGCAGATTGCGTTTTAATAGCTTCTTGCACGGGAACACTTTCAACGACATCCCAGCTAAGCCCTGCAGCTTCAATAATTTGTTTTCTTTCCTGAATAGCCTCAATAGGCCACACTTCGCCATTTGGAATTTGATGTAATGCAGACACCACACCCGTACAGCCTGCCTGCCTAATATCCCATAAACTTACAGGGTCATTAGGGCCATACCAACGCATGGTTTGAATCATTTTAGTTTGTTCAGACATAAGGTTGATTATTCTAAATCTTCGGCAGCAATAACATTTACTTTAGGAACCAATAAGTGCATAATTACCCACGCTAATAAATAAGCAGATCCGCACACAATAAACATGATATAATAGGCCGTTTCAATTTGTCCTATAGAACGGTAATGCACAAATAAATTCTTTTGCACAGCCATAGAAAGTAAAATACCTCCAATAGCCCCAAACATGCCACCAATGCCTGTTACAGAGCCTACCGCACGCTTTGGAAACATATCACTCACTGTTGTAAATATATTAGCACTCCATGCCTGATGCGCCGCAGCTGCTATTCCAATTACAAATACAGCCAACCACATGTTCATACCGCCTAATACTTGCGCAAACAAAATAGGCAATACTAAAAATGCATATAGCAACATAGAGGACTTACGCGCCTTAAATACAGGCCAATTATTTTTAATTAAAAACATAGGAAGCCAACCACCAAACACACTACCTACCGCAGACATCGTGTAAACAGCTGCAACTGGAAGCGCAATAGCAGTTCCTTTAATTTGGTACTGACTTTCTAAAAAATCAGGTAACCAGAATAGATAAAACCACCAGATTGGATCGGTTAACAATTTACCAATAGCAAAAGCCCAGGTTTGCTTGTATTTTAATAATGCAGCCCAACTAAAAGATTTTGTGTTCAGTGCATCTCCTTCTGCAATAGCGTCTGAATCACTATTAATATAGGCAAGCTCAGCAGCTGATAATTTAGGATGCTCAGATGGTTTGTAATAATGCTTATTCCAAAAATACAACCAAACAAATCCAAGTATACCAGTGGCAATAAATGCCCACTGCCATCCATAAGCAGCTGCAATAAATGGAACAGACAATGGCGCTACAATGGCACCAATATTAGCACCTGAATTAAAAAGACCGGTAGCTAAAGCCCGCTCTTTACGCGGAAACCATTCTGCTACTGTTTTAATAGCCGCTGGAAAATTACCTGCTTCAGTAACGCCAAGGGCTGCACGTGCCACCGAAAATCCAAATACACTTTTAGCAGCAGCATGTAAAACGGCAGCTATACTCCATAAACCGGTCGCCCAAGCATACCCTTTTTTAGTACCTACTTTATCTATAAATCTTCCGGCCAATAACAAACCTATTGCATAGGAAACTTTAAAAGCGATTTCTACATTTGTATAATCTGCGTCATCCCATTTTAACTCCGTAGTCAAAGTAGATTTTAATAAACTAATAACCGCTCTATCTAAATAGTTAATAGTAGTAGCAAAAAATACCAGGCTACAAATAGTCCAGCGGTAACGTCCAATTTTTTGTTCCATATAGCAATGCTTTAAATCGTAATTATCTTATAGTTTTAACAAGCGCTAGCAATTCTTTTGTTTGCGCTTCTAATTGTTCAAAATTTTTATTGGCAAGCACTTCTTTCGTGATAAGCTTACTACCAAGCCCCACACCTGCCACACCTGCTTTAAACCAAGCGCCCATATTTTGCGCTGTAGGTTCTACACCACCCGTTACTAAAAAATCAACGCCAGTAAATAAAGTTTTAATAGCATCTACAAAACCAGGACCCAATACATTGCCAGGAAAAAGTTTTATAAGTGTCGCACCCGATTTTTGTGCTACATGAATTTCGGTAGGAGTCATACAACCTGGGATCCATAATACTTTGTGCATGTAAGCAACATCTGCAACACTCGCATCAAAACAAGGGCTAATTAAAAAATCGGCACCTGCTTCAATAAATGCCGTTGCGTCTTGTGGTGTTTTTATGGTACCAATACCAAGTATCAAACCAGGCATTGTTGATTTCAAGGAAACCAAATGCGTAAAATTAGCAACTGCTTGTGGGCCTCTATTGGTAAACTCTACACTCCTTACACCACCATTATATAATGCACGAAGTACGCCTTCGCATACCGTAACATCATCATGATAATATAAAGGCAATATGCCCTCTGCTTTTATTTGATGAACAAGAAGCGCTTCTCTTTCCATTTAATACCTTGATTTAATTTGCTCAATTGTTTGCTTGGTGCTATCACCGAGCTCTTGCAATTTACCAAAAGCTGCCGAAGCAGCATAATTTATCGTGTCGGTGTGATCATGCCCATTATGGATACCATAAATTAGGCCCGCCATAAAACAATCTCCACTCCCCACTTTGTCTACTACCGAACTAGCCTCAAAGCTAACTGATACAGCTTGTTCGCTGATTGTATCAAGCGTAGCATAATAATTTACACCAGCGCCATCGGGGGTAAACCTAAAAGTGTTGGCTACTATTTTACAGGAAGGATTTTGTGTTAACAATACAGCAGCTGTTTCTTTTGCACAAGCAGCAAACTCCTCTTTAGTGACTGCTGTTGCTGCACCTTTGGGCACATCGATACCCATTAGGTCTCTAGCGCTCCAAATATTTCCCATGATAAGGTCTGCATAAGACACCAGTTCTGGCATTACCTCTGCAGGTTGTTTGCCATATTTCCAGAGTTTAGCACGGTAATTTAAATCGACAGAAATAGTAAGACCTAGTCGTTTTGCAGCTTTTAGTGCATCCAAACATACAGCAGCAGCCTGTTCATTTAATGCAGGACTAATCGCACTAAAATGAAACCAATCAGAACCTTCGAGTAAAGTATCCCAATTTATTTTTCCCGGGAATAAAGCGGTTGAAAATGAAGCATGTGCACGGTCATAAATAACACCTGCATTTTTTAAATCGGCACCTTGTGGTAAAAAATAAATACCCATTCTGTCTCCGCAAAACTGCATGGCATCTACACCTATATTGCAAGCGGCAATGGAAGCTGTAATTTCTTTGGACAAATAATTGTCTGGCATTGCAGACATGTAAGTAACGGGTTGTTGCCATCCGGCCAAAGCCTTTGCCACATTGAGTTCTGCGCCACCAATATGAACAGGCATACTAGCGTTATTAATCCAGGCCTGGTCTAATACGGGCGACATACGAAGCAAAATCTCACCAAAACAAAATACTTTTTTCATACAAATGACTTACCCGTTTGAATTACAAGATAATATGAAATGAAATAAAAAAGTAGATTATTTGTCTTTCCACCCAAAATAATCATTGGCATTGTTGTAGCAAATGTCTTGGATAATTTGACCTACCCACTTTGTATCGTTTGGCAATTCACCGTTTTCAATTTCATCACCAAATAAATTACACAATATGCGTCTAAAATATTCGTGCCTAGGAAATGATAAAAAACTTCTCGAATCGGTAAGCATACCCACAAACCTACTCACTAAACCCATATTGCTTAATGCATTCAATTGTTTTATAATACCATCTTTTTGGTCTAAAAACCACCAACCACTACCAAACTGTATTTTACCAGCTACCGATCCATCATTAAAATTACCAATCATAGAAGCCATGAGTTCGTTATCGGCAGGGTTTAAATTATAGATGATTGTTTTAGCCAACTTGTCTTCACTATCCAATTTATTTAAAAATTTAGAAAGTGCTGCTGCTTGAGAAAAATCACCAATACTATCCCATCCTGTATCTGGACCTAGTTTAGAAAGCATACGTGAATTGTTATTACGCAGTGCACCTAAGTGATATTGTTGCACCCATCCTTTTTCCCAATCCCATTCTGCAAAGTGAAGTAACATACAGCTTTTAAACTTACGCTGCTCTAATACATTTAAATCTTTACCACCTAAAACTTTTGCGAATATGCTTTCAATTTCCTGACCTGTAAAATCTTCTACATAAACCTCTTCAAGTCCATGATCACTCACAGAGCATCCCATTGAAGCAAAAAAGTCGTGGCGGTTTTGAAGTGCAAATAAATAATCTTCAAATGAAGAAACAGACAAATTAGTTACAGATTCTAATTTTTTTACATAGGCAACAAAATTAGCAGCACTAGAAACTTCCATGGCTTTATCAGGTCTAAAAGCAGGCTTGATTTTTACCTCAAAACCACTCTCAGAAAGCGTTTTATGGTATTCTAATGAATCAATAGGGTCATCTGTAGTACAAATGACTTTCACATTCATTTTACGAATCAAGTTTTTGATACTAAAAGAATCTGTTTGAATTTGCGCACTTGCATTTTCGTAAATAGACTTTGCAGAACTTGGATCTAGAATTTCATGGATGCCAAAATATCTTCTTAACTCCAAATGCGTCCAATGATATAGGGGATTACGCATGGTATAAGGCACCGTAGCTGCCCACTTTTCAAATTTTTCATAATCGGATTTATTGCCCGTGCAATACGATTCATCAACACCACTTGTACGCATCGCTCTCCACTTGTAATGATCGCCGTATAACCATCCCTGGGTTAAATTCTCAAACTTAATATCTTCAGCAATTTGCTGTGGTGACAAATGACAATGGTAATCGATAATTGGCATTTGCTTAGCGTACTCGTTATATAATAACGCTGCTGTTTTTGTTTGCAACAAAAAATCTTCACCCATAAATAACTTACCCATCTCTTTCTAAATTTTATTTATACTATCAACGCCAAAACATCTTTTACAGAACTAGCTTCAATTGCATCCACATAATCAAATACCTGTTCATTAAATACGTCCGATGCTACAAATGTATTTTTAGACGCCCAAGCAGAAGACATTTCTGCGGCTTTGTCGTCTTTAATTTCATATAAGGAACCAGCATAGGTTCCCATATATTTTCGAGGCTCCATTTCACTAGATTTCATAAATACTAGAAAACCAGCAAAACCAAATGACATAAGTTTGGGCACTCTACCATTCTGCTGTAAATACTTTTCAACTAATGGCACAACCCTCATTTGCATTTTAGACGTGTATTGTACAGAAATGTTTAACCACAAATGCTCAATACTCTGGTTCGAAAAACGGTCAATCACCTGCATTGCAAAACTACGCGCTTCTTCGAAAGAAATTTCGCCATCAGCTACGAGTGGTACAATTTCTCCTAATAACATTTCAGAGATATATGACCTAAATTGATTGTCATTAAGTGCCTCTTTAACTGTTAAAAATCCACTTAAATAAGCCGCCCCGCAACACAAAGAGTGCGTAGCATTTAAAAGCCTTAATTTAATTTCTTTGTACTTATTAATGCTAGGGGCTAAAATCACCCTAGCATCTGCGGCTGCAAAAGATAGTATTGCAGCCGTTTTTTCACTCGACGTTTCTATCGCCCACAATCGGTAAGGTTCAGACATAATAGCTAGGGCATCAACGTAGCCTGCTTTTTGTTCGAATGTTGCTATTTCAGAAACAGGCAATTTACCTGGCACAATACAATCAACCAATGAACTGCAAAAATCATTGTCATTTTTTACCCACTCTATAAATGAAGCATCAAGCCCTTTTAATCGTGCTAATTCAATTACAATTTGTTTTAGTTTAATACCATTATCACTAATGAGCTCGGTTGGAATAATTATCAACCCTGAATCTTGCGTACCATTAAAAACATGGTAACGTTCCATTAAATAATGCAGCAGTTTACCCGGAAATGATTCGGGAAATGAAGCTGTCGCATCCGAGGGAACAAGTGTAATACCAACTTCGGTGGTATTTGAAATAATTACCTGAATATCCTTACTAGCTGCGCAAATTAATACTTCATTCCACTGTGATTTTGCAGAAATAACCCTACTAATAGAAGCATTAATTGTGGTGCGCTCTATGGGCAAACCATCTTCAATGCCTTTTTCAAGTATCGTATATAATCCATCTTGCGCACCATAGGCATCCGTGTTTCCCTGATCGGTAGATTTTACAACTACAATTCTTCCATTAAATAAACCCTGTTTATTTGCTTTATCAATGAAATAATCAGGCAAGCCGCGAAGCAACACGCCAGTTCCAAACTGCAACACTTTTTCAGGTAGCGCAAATAATGCATCTACATTTTGGTTGGTAACGGTCGTATATATTTTTCTATTTAACATCATTTATTCTTGTCATAGCACCAACTATGCTGCTTTAAAATTTATTATTTTTTACCTGGGATTTGAGATATCAACCATTTTACTAAATCTTTTGCTGCCTCAGCATTTTGATACATCGCCGGAAGCATTCGACCATCGGTGTATTCATTGTAAAGCCAAGGATCACCGGTTGCAAAAACAGTACCCTTACCAATTTTAGCAGTTGCAAAAACAACCAAATCTCCTTTTGTTAGTACTGATTTAGCAGGCGCCTTAACAGTGATGGAACAAACTTCTTTTTGATAAATAGTTTGAACATTTTTCAAGATTTGATGCCCAGCAGGTACGTCAATTTTTCCGCCCAGATAATTTATGCCAATTACTTTATTATAAGTATCCTCATTAAAATGAATACCAAATAAATCAGATAATTTATTGATAGCAGTAAAATCAGCGTTTGGTTTATCATTATGAAATAAAACCAATACACCACCTTCTTTTACCCAATTATAAATCTCCTGGGCGTCTCTATCATTCATGTAATTGGGGGTAGGATTGTCTGCTATATTATCCGCATCTACAATCATATATATAGAAGCATTTTTTAAATTGCCAGCTGTTGGTGCTTGCGACAATGTTTTAGTTTGTAATCCATTAGTAGTTATTATATTTCCTAAAAAAGAAAAACCATTATTGTACATTTCAGGCCACTTATAATGGTAGGCATATTCAACACCTTTAATGTCTTTTTTCTTTTCCGCATTATAATAATCGTCCAACAAAAAAACTTTATTCTTACCAAGTTTTGGCGCCGCATGCCACTCCATTTCAGTAGCAGCTAGTATAAATACACCTGCTCCATTGGGGTCCCCACTTAGTGTTCCTTTCAAATTGGCATAGCCCTCTTTGCTGGTATCAATAAAATGTTTTAAAATACCTTCATAATCTTTTTTTGAAACCGCCAAATAACTAGCAGGTAAAAAACCTAAACGCACCGCTTTAGCATTGGCATAAATAAACATCGCACTTGCGGAAACCTGTACTCTTTTAATAGCATCTACACGTCTTTTAAAAATGGATGCCAGTGTATCACGCTTTGGATGTGCAACCGGAAAATTTTCAAGCACATCTACAAGTGCCATTTCGTATAAACCTGTTTTAGCATCTCTTGCATGCTGTTCCATCCTAATAAATCGATTGGCGATATCATCAAAAGCTTCGGGCTCGTGAAATTGTTTTGCATAAGCGGCATAAAAAGGCTCACGCATATAAAGTATCCCTTCATTTTTGTGCAACTGCAATTTTAATTGATCTCTTAACAATGATGCTGCTTTGTAATACTTTACCTGACTAGTTACATTATAAAGTGTCAATAAAATTCTACCGAATAAAATATTATCAATATCATAATCCTGCACTTTGTGAAATTTGATATCACCGTTTTCGAAAATAAAATAATTGATGCTATTTTGGAGGTAAGAAAAATAGGCGGGATTGGCGGTTTGTATCCACAAGCGCTCAATGCCAAGTAATCCAAAGCTTTGATCATACGTCCACTTTGTTGGCTTAGCAGTATCTGCACCAACTGGCACTTTCCATAAAGTAGCCATAGCAGTTGCTGCTAACTCAGCAGCCAAAGATTTACTTTGCGCGTAGGCAAGATGTATATTTATGATTAGCGCAAATGATAATAAAAATAAATACTTCATAGTTTCTTTTGAAAGTAGCAGACGCTGTATAATTTATCAATTTAGTCTCAAAAATTAAATAAGCTTTACAGCTTGGCGTGCTAAAAGTTTCCAATCTTTTCCAGTCTTTATAAAAACCAATAAAATTTTCAATTTTATTTCGCTAGGCTTACCACCATCGTTAATATTTGCAATTAAACTATGCCTAACTAACGCAATGTTTTTTTGCACAGATATGGTTTGACCGTAAAATTCAATAGATACAAAATCCGATTTACCTGAAACGATTTTTTCTACAAATTCATACTTACCTTCTATGGTTCCATTACTATGCCCATAGCTTAGGCTATCATGTACAACAGATTCTAAATCTTCTTTTATCCCACTTATCATAGCTAGACGTAATTTCTCTACAGTCGAAATCACTTCAGACTCTTGTCTAGATTGAGTAAATCCAACTAAAGAATACGTTAGTATCAATAACAGAAGCGCCGCTTTTTTCATAATAAAATATTAAGATTAATAGGATGGGAATTATAGAGGAAGCACCCGTATATTCCTAAATCTAACCACGTCTCCATGGCCCAAAAAGCCAATATGGCCTGAAGTTCGCTTTAATCCAGGGTGCTCGTTATGATCCATCGTTCCATTTATTGAAGCATCCTTAGTATCAGCATCCGTAATAGTTTCGCCATTTAATATGACTTTAACGCGTGTGCCTTTTACAACAACAACTTCTTCGTTCCACTCACCAATTGGCCTTAAATAGCCCCTTCTAGCCGGCATAACACCGTAAATTGAGCCGTGGTATTGATAAGGCTTTAAATTCTTGTAGATTTCGGCATCATTGTCTAGTATTTGAAGCTCCATACCCACGTAAGCGGCGTCACCCTCCAATGGCGTTCTAATCCCCAATCCATTATTAGCCCCCGGGGTTAACTGAAACTCAAAACGGTATTCAAAATCGGCATATTCGTCTTTGGTATACAAATTGCCGCCGCCTGTGCTTTTTGGATTTACTACAATGGCGCCATCTTGCAATAGATAGCCAGCCTTATTACCTACCCACTGATCTAGGTTTGTGCCGTCAAATAACAATTTAAAACCTTGTTGTTTTTCAAAATCTGACAAGGCATTTGGCAAATTGCTAGGAAGCTCTCTAATATAAATATTTCGGTAGGCAACATAAGTGCCGTGTGCCTGCAGTTCAATTTGCTCTTTTACAAAAATTGGAAGTGTGCGGTCCCAATAATTTTCTAGCACAACTTTATCTGTTACAAGTACACCGTTTAAATAAACAGTTACCACTGCGCCACGCATAATAATATGAAACGTATTCCAACTACCTATTTTATTGTCAGCAACTGCTAATGGATGACGCTGGTTTTTTTGATTGTTGTAAAGTCCGCCAGAACCAACTTGCGCGCCCACTTCACGTCTACTGGTATCCCAAATTTGAACCTGTGGTGTCCCACGTAAGTAAATACCAGCATCGCCTTTTTCGGTGATTTTCCAGTCAACAAAAAGTTCAAAATCACCGTACTGTTTTTGGGTACATAAATTATCGCCATGGCCCGTAAATACAAGTAGGCCATCTTTTACCACCCAATCTGATTTTATGGTTGCGTCCGCTTTTGCTTGCGCTTCCATTAATTGTTGTGCACTCATTTTTGAGCGCGCAATAGGATTTGCAACAAGACCTTTCCAGCCCGATAAATCTTTCCCGTTAAATATATTTTCGAAACCATAGTCGTATGGCATGGCCTTAATGTGATACGCCAATTTACTAGCCAAAATAGCACTATCCTCACCGCGCAATAAAGCAAGCGCTCTTTGTAAAACAGGTCTTACCATGGGACCTTTAAAATCGGGATTAGCAAGTGCCAGTTTAGATACAACAATTGCTGCATCAGACTGTAGCGCCGTAGTTTCTAAAAATTTAGCAGCAAACATGAGCGCACCTAGTTTATTTACTTTGCCGGCTTCAATAATAATTTCTTTTTGAGCGGTAGGGCTTTTTGCAATTTCCATTTGGTCTTGTAAATCGAGTAATCGTTGGGCTGGATGAACTGCTTTAGCTGGCGTTAATGCAACTGCCTGTATAGAAGGTAAAACACTTTTGGAGTGTTTGATGGCCGCCTCAATAGCAGGCTTTGTCGCTGCTGAAGCTTTTACTAGTGCAGCTTCAAGTGCAGCTATTGATTTTTTTGAACCGATGGTAGTGAGTGACATGGTTGCCACGTCTGTGTAACCAGGCAGTTCAATATAGCTAGAAAGTGTATTTACTGCTTTGTCGGATCCCAAATAACCGAGTCGCTCTAATAAATAAGAACGCACTAAAATATTTTTTTCTTGGATATTTTTAAGTTGTGATAGCCCCTTAACAACAATGGTAACTGCTTTGTTTTTTAATGATTTATCTAGTGATGCTGCATGCAAATAGGCATCTAACGCATACATTGCTTTTACATGTGGCGCATTGGCACCGGCATCCGTATTGTTAAAGGCATTAAAAAAGTTTTCCCAAGCTGCGCCATTCCATGCTTGCATTTTTGTTACAGTTGACCCAACAGAAGCTGCATCACTTTGTGCAAATAAATTGCTAGCACTAGCTATAAAAATGGCTGCTACAATAAAAGCTATAATTATTTTTTTCATGTCGATAAATTTATCAATTACTAAACTAGATACCAAAGGGTGCACGCATAGGTGGGTTGATCATTTTATTAGCTTCGTCATCACCAATAAACACCTGCGCGTCAGGATCAAAATTTAATGTGCGTCCTAATTGCAAAGCAATTTTACCCAGGTTGATAATGGTGCATGATCTATGTCCATTGGATTCATTGAGTGCAAAAGGTGTTCTGTATTTTACCGATTCTAAAAAATCTGTAACCTGTGGTGCAGGATCTGGTAATAGTGCTAGCTTTTCTTTTAGGTTAGGAATGGTAGATTTAAAGCCAGCAAATAATTTACCTGCTGGTCCTTCTATGTAAGCCACCGATTCGTCTTTGGCCTCACCATCTAAAATTATTTTACAACCATCGGCATAGGTATATACTATTTTTCGAAACGTGCCACAAGCATCCGGGTGTTGTTGATCGGCGTCAACTTCTACTTTTACTGGACTCGTATGGTCTTTGCCTAAAAAATATTGAATAGGGTCTAAATAATGTTGACCCATATCACCAAGTCCACCACCATCATAGTCCCAATAACCTCTAAATGTTCCGTGCACACGGTGCGCGTTGTAAGGTTTGTATGGTGCAGGACCTAACCATCTGTCATAATCGAGTGTTGCAGGAACAGGCTGCGCTTCAAGCCCTGTTTTTCCAATCCAATAAAATTTCCAATCAAAACCTGTGTGTTTACTAACTGTTACTGTTAGTGGCCAACCAAGCATGCCCGACTCTACTAATTTTTTAATGGGCTTAACAGATGTTTTCATGCCATAAAACTCATCTTGAAATCTAAACCAAGTATTAAGCCTAAACATACGGCCATGCTGTTTTACCGCTTCCACCACACGCTTACCTTCACCAATGGTGCGGGTCATTGGTTTTTCACACCAAATATCTTTACCTGCCTTTGCAGCTTCAATAGACATGATTCCATGCCAATGCGGTGGCGTAGCAATATGTACGATATCAACCTCAGGCATTGCAATGAGTTCATGATAGTCTGCAAAAGTTTTTACACCGCCGCCTACCATTTTAGATGCTGCTGCTAAATGCGTTTGATCAACATCACATAGCGCAACCACCTTGGTACCTGCAAGGCCAATATGGCCTCTTCCCATACCTCCTACACCAATGATACCTTTGGTCAATTGATCACTTGGTGCAATAAAGCCTCTTCCTAAAACATGTCTAGGAACGATGCTAATACCTGCTGCAAACACTGCGGTGTTTTGTAAAAATTTACGTCTTGAATTGGATTGTGACATGGCAAAAATCTTAATGTGCTTAAAGATATAAAAGTAAGCCAACACTATAAAGACAGTTATTAGCTAATTTTACCCATAAATACGCTTGTATTATGAAAAACGCAAACCCAGTTAGCACTCAGCATATCATAGACAGGCACATAACATCTAGGAATGTAAATATTAGGCATAAAGAAAGGCTTTCGAGGATGGATAAATTAGCAATTGGGATTACCAAAAAAGTAGGCTCGATGGGGTTTTTTATGGTTGTATTTACTTGGACTGCAGTATGGTTGGCCTGGAATACTTTAGCGCCGGTTCAATTACGCTTTGATCCATTCCCTGCCTTTGTACTCTGGCTCTTCATTTCCAATATGCTTCAAATATTTTTGATGCCACTTATTATGGTAGGGCAAAATTTACAATCGAGGCATGCAGAAATTAGAGCGGAAGAAGATTACCTAATTAATAAAAAAGCAGAATTAGAAATAGAAACCATTTTAACGCATTTAGAAAATCAAGATAAATTGATACTTCAAATTTTAGCGAAAATGGAAAAGGAAGAAAAATAAATTAGTTACCTCCAATAAATTTATTGACGCGCATCCAAGAGGTTGCTCTTTCAAACCAAGCATCGGTGGTTGTTGTATTATGAAGTCCAAACCCATGACCACCATTTTGGTAAATATGCATTTCGGCGTTTACCTTGTTTTTTATAAGTGCTTGATAAAAACGAATGCTATTTTCTACAGGAACTGATTTGTCATCTGAAGCATGCACTAAAAAAGTAGGTGGCGTTTGCGCATTAACTTGTAATTCTGATGAAAACAAATTAAGCCTAGCGGCTGATGCTTTTTTTCCGAGCAAATTATCTCTAGAACCCTTATGGCATATAGCCGAATCCATACTAATAACAGGATAGCCTAAAATAGCAAAATCAGGTCTTAAATTGGTATTACTCGTGTTTTCAATATATGATTCAGAAAACTTTGTTATACCCGTGCTCGCCAAATGACCGCCTGCCGAAAATCCAATCACCCCAAGCATAGCAGGGTTGATATCAAAACCTGCAGCCCTATCTCTCACCATTTTTATGGTTTGCTGCAAATCTTGTAGTGGTACAATTTCTTTATTCGTCATACAACTATCAAAAGGTAAGCGGTACTTTAATACAAATACCGTAATACCTATTTTATTAAATGCTTCCGCAACTTCATTTCCTTCATGTCCAGAAGCGAGTCTCGCATAACCACCCCCAGGACATACAATGATTGCTGTTTTGTTGGCATCCTGCTTAACTGGATTAAATACTGTGACGGTTGGACTCGTAACATTTGCAATAACAATTTTGCCCGTAGCATTTTTACTGACCACTTCTTCTTTATTACATGGGAGTGTATTTGGCACTGGACCTTCATAAATAGAAAATTCTTTTTGCGCAAAAAGCACGGTAGTGGCTGCCATAAAAACGATGGTTAAAAAATATTTTAATGGCATTAGATTTTAATTTTTTCTATTTTCCCACTGAAGATAAATAAAACTGCAATGCCAAGAGGTACCAGTGCTGCCGCTAATATAAAAAAGGGCGTGTAAGAAGTTTTAGTGAGCGCTGGAACCATCCAGGTAGTAGCGAGCACACCCATATTTGCTGCAAATCCGCCAAGTCCAGACAGGGTTCCCACCGCTTTTCCTGATAAATAATCGGAAGGCATGGTTTGAATGGTGCCAATGATTATTTGAAATCCAAAGAGCGCAAAAAAGATAGCAACCATGGCGTAAGATGGATTGTTGAGAACAATAATCGTAAGTAATGAAGGAAACATAAATAAACCACCCAACAGGATATTAAATTTTCTTGTTTTGGTAACCGTCCAACCCTTTTTTAGAAATTGACTAGATAACCAACCTCCCCCAATACCACCAATCATGGCGCCTACATAAGGGAACCATGCAAATGCACCAATGGCTTTAATATCAAAATGAAATTTATCAGATAAATAAAGTGGTAGCCAAATAACAAAAAGCCACCAGATAGGATCGAGTAAAAAGCGAGACAATAAAATACTCCAGCTTTGTCTCAATTGCAAGACTTGCTTAAATGAAAGCCCTTTATCTAAAGGATCACTTGGCTGTTGTCCATCTAAAATATATTGACGTTCCTGTTCGGTTAACCAAGGGTGTGCATCTGGCGTTTTTTTATTGATCCATAACCAAGGAATAATCCATAATAAACCAAGTAGTCCAATTAAAATAAATGTAGCTTCCCATCCAATAAACCCATATAAAAAAGCAATGAGTGGTGCAGAAATAATACTACCAATAGAAGCCCCTGCATTAAAAATGCCTTGTGCGAGTGCGCGCTCTTTTACCGGAAACCATTCGGCATTACTTTTTGCTGCACCAGGCCAGTTACCCGCTTCTCCTAAACCTAATAATGCTCTAAAAATTGAAAAACTCATGATGCCCCTTGCAGCGGCATGAAAAGCGGCAGAGATACTCCATACCACAATTGAAACAACAAAACCAAGTCTTGTGCCTATCGCATCAAATAATTTACCACTCAATGCCTGACTTATGGCGTATGCAATTGTAAAACAACTTACTATAAACGCATACTCCGATTTATTCATTTGCAATTCTGAAGCAATTCCAGGCCACATGATGGCAAGCGCATTACGGTCTATGTAATTAACAACAGTGGCTAGCCCTATCAAACTTAAAATCCACCAACGCAAGCCTTTTAATTTCATAAAACCATTTACTTTTTAAATACCTCTAAACTTTCAATAAACTTAAAGATAGCGGTATTAAGCATTGCATTTTGGTCTTTATCAAATTTTCCGTGAAGGCCTCCCGGGATGGTAATAAATTCGGTTTTAACGCCAGCTGCTACAAGCGCTGCATGAAGTGCAACAGACTCTTGGTAAGGAACGGTAGGATCTGCATCGCCATGAACAATAAATACGGGCGGACTTGTTTTTTTAACCCAATGAATAGGGGAAACTGATTTAATAAATTCTTGATCCTCTTTTTTTGCACCCAACCAATTGGTGGCAGATTTACTTTTTATGTAAGGACCATATGCCCAATCATTTACATCGGCAATACCGTATTTGTCAATGATGGCAGCCACTTTCACATTTTCTACTCCGCTACAATTGCTATCAAATAGGTGGTTGTTTTGAAGAAGGCCCCCCATTAAAGCGAGGTGCCCTCCTGCAGAGCCGCCCATAATAATTATTTTATTAGGATCCAGATGAAGTGCTTTTGCATTTTTTATTAAATAAATAAGTGCACAACGCGTATCCTCAATCGCTGCAGGAGCAGTTGCCTGGCTGGTTAACCTGTATTCGATATTTGCAACTGCAAATCCTGCTTTAAAATAAGGAGCAAATCCACCCTGCTCTTCTTTAGCACCATGGTTCCATCCACCGCCATGAATATTAATAATTACTGGCGTAGGTTCACCAACTGCAGGCGGCAAGTAAACATCCATACGACCGTCCCAATCATTTACTTTAGCATACACGACATTTAGTTGTGCCGTAAATCCTGAAGGCAATGGAACTACTTTGAATTTAGAGGAGTCCGTTACTGTGGGGGTAACAACGGGCGTTGTTTGCGCAAATGCACCTGTGTAAAAACAAGCAACTACAAATCCGATGAACGTTACCCTTTTCATATGTTTATTGATTTAATTTTTTCCTACTTTTTTTTCTTTTACCTTATTCGCGTGTCTGCCACTTCCATCTCCATTATCTAAATAGCCAGCAGCCGGATTTAACCCATCTAGTATTTTTTGTAATTTATCTTTTTCTGCCTTATTCGTATCGTCTACAGCCACTTCTTTTTCTTCAAATGGCGCATTCCGCATATCAAATAAATTTCCTGCTCTATTTAATTTCCAATTTGAAGATCTTACATACCAATCATTGCCAAGTTCGGTAAATATCCAATCCCTTGGGGCACCTTTAGCGCCTTTTAATTGGTAAGCAAAGCTTTTGCCATCCAAAATGTTGTTAGTTGGAAGTGGAGCTTCTGCTAGTTCCGCAAAAGTTGGTATAAAATCGGTGGCATCAATTAAATCTTTGGAAACAATGCCTCTCTTAATTGCATTTGGCCAATTCACAATCAATGGAACCAAACTGCCACCTTCTGTCATTGTACCTTTTTTACCAACAATTTTTTTGCCATTAACAGTACCAATATTTGCTGCTTGACCTGCTGTACCATTGTCTCCCATGAAAACAATAATGGTATTGTCTCTAATTTTTAAACTATCTAAAGTGCGTAAGAGTTTTCCAACTAGCTTGTCCATGTAATTGATATTATCAGTGTACAGCTCTTTAAAATCTGTTGTTCCAGGTTTAGAATCTGGAGTTAGCATTATTTCACCATGCACATGAACCATGGAGTAATATAAATAAAAAGGATCTTTGGTATGTTTTGACAAAAAGTTTTCTATGTGTGTATGCATTAAATCTGGCATATACTCTTTGTCTTTTAAGATAGATTCCTGACCATTTAACACATATTTTTGTTTTTTCTCATCCTTGCTTACATATACCCCACTTCCAAAAAAACGGAGGTAATCATCAAAGCCAAATTCGGCAGGTCCTAAAGGTAACTGTCCCCATTTACCAACCATCGAACTCGTATAGCCCGACTGTTTTAATATTGTTGGCATCATGGTTTCCACAGAAGGCTTCATTTGACCTGTCATGTCCTGATTTACAGCACCCGTTCTAAATGCATACCTGCCCGTTAAAATTAAGGCCCTAGAGGGTCCGCAAAGAGGCGCTGTATAGCCATTGGTATACCTGATTCCTGTTGAGGCCAGCTTATCAATTACAGGTGTTTTAAATAAATCTGCACCATAACTGCTCACGCCATCTATACCTAAATCATCGGCTAAAATGTAAATAATGTTTGGCTTTTTAGTTTGGGCAAAAATTGCTGTATTACAAACAAGCAACGCCAATAACAAAGTTTTTAATTTCATTTTTTATTTTTTTAATTGAGATTCGAAATAACGAAGCATCTCTTTTTTATACTTAGCAGTAATAGCCTCGTAGTTTTTATCTTTTGCTGCATTGTGTTTTTCTAAGGGATCTGCATTGTAATCATACAATTCATCCCCAATTACCGATGCCGGATTAAAAGGCATTGTAGATCTAAAACTGTTTCGCATCCAAATGGTATAGCGGTATTGTTTATCTCTAATAGAATATCCCATCACATTTGCATCTGCATAACCCAATCTATTGTTTTCTTCAGCCGCACTACTTCTAGGGTATTGACTAACAGCATATTCTTTTACGGCAGACTCAGGATTTATCATTACAGGTTTTAAACTTTTACCTTGCAATTGAGCAGGAATAGGCACTCCAGCTAAATCACAGATGGTTGGAAAAACATCTACGTGCTCAGAAAAAGATTTTGTTTTATTGCTTTTGATACCAGGTCCACTAATAAATAATGGCGCGTGAGTAGCTTCTTCAAAATTACTATGCTTACACCACAAGTTATGGTCTCCTAAATGCCATCCATGATCTCCCCACAATACCACAATGGTATTTTTTGAAAGTTCCAATGAATCCAAAGCGTCTAGTAACTTACCCACGAGTGCATCGGTATAGGAAATGGCTGCATAATAACCATGAATTAATTCTTTTTGCTTATCAGCAGAGAGTGTAAGACCAAAATCTTTTTGAGGGGTTGCCGCAATATCAGCTGGCATATCGGTGTAGGCCCTTAGCTCACCAGCAGTGTGGTAAGAAACGTCTACCGAATTTGTTATTTTTTCCTGAAAAGGAGCAATAGTAATATCTTCTCTTTTATACAAATCCCAATATTTTTTGGGTGCCACAAAAGGCAGGTGCGGCTTTGCAATTCCTACTGCGAAGAAAAATGGTTGGCCCGATTTACTTAACTGCGCTAAAATATCTTTTGCTTGCAAAATATTAGCACCATCAGTATAAGCATTATCTGGTACATCTATTCCTTCGGTGGCAGGCTTAATTTTGATACCAGCTTCTTCATTGGCCTCTGCTTTTGTTTTTCCAGATGCAAGTGCTTCTTTGATTACTTTTTCTACGGCTAATTTTGTTTCAGGATCTTGGTAACGACCTTCTGCGGGCTCTCCCATGCCAGGCACATAATATTTTTTGTCAGTTTTATAATACGGCACACTCCATGATTGCTTATCCAAATTTGCATCCACATTTCGGGGATCAAAAACCTTTCCAATCCCTTGTGTCGAATATCCCTGCGTAATTAAATATTGAGGCATTGTTACAATATCTGGGCTAACAGTACGAATCTGTGTTTTAAGATCCCAGATTTTAGTATAATCGGGACGCATACCAGTAATGATACTTGCACGCGTAGGTCCACAAACTGCTTGCTGACAGTAATTGTTTAAAAAAGTAGTGCCTCTACTTGCTAACCTATCTAAATTGGGGGTTTTAATAAAAGTGTTGCCATAAGCACCAATGATTGGCTTTAAATCATCTACAGCAATAAAAAGGATGTTTGGCTTATTTGCAGATTGAGCCATCGCAACGCCCTGCAAAAACACTGTCAAAACACCTACGACTAAAAGTTTTTTCATTTGATAGATATTGAATGGATCAACTTATTTTTTTACTTGTGACGCAAAAAATGAAACCATTTTTTGATGTATATCTTGTGCAGCCTTTGCGTAAGATGCATTTGAAAATATATTTTCTTTTTCTAGCGGATCTTTGCTATAGTCATACATTTCTTGCGCGTATATTTTTTTATCATTAAATACATCAGCAGTTGTAAAATCATTTACCCAAATAGTATAACGGTACTTTTCTGTACGCATACTATAACCCATTATTTTGTTGGATTCGGTACCAAACTTTTTCATGTCTTCTTTACTCAACTTTCGAGGATATTGACTCACCGAAAAATCTTTAACTGAAGCCTTATTATTTTGCATAATTGGCTTTAAACTTTTACCCTGAAGCTGAGTTGGCACACCAACATTTGCTAAATCACAAATGGTAGGAAAAATATCTACGTGCTCACTTAATGAGGCAGACTTACCAGCCTTTAAGCCTGGTGCTGCAATAATCAAAGGCGCTCTGGTAGCATTTTCTAAATTGGTGTGTTTTTCCCATAAGTCATGATCACCTAAATGCCATCCATGATCGCCCCATAATACAATAATGGTATTATTTAAAGTACCCAATGAATCTAATGTGTTTAAAAGAATTCCAATTTGTGCATCGGTATAAGATACAGCAGCCATATAACCATGAATGAGTTCTTTTTGCTTTTCTTCTTTCAAGTAAACATGATTACCTGGCTGGTTAAATGTTGCAAAAGCAGGAATATCTATGTAATTTCTAAGCTCTCCAGATTTATGATATGCAATTTCTGGCGCATTGTTTGCATGCTCTCTAAATGTAGCAAGCTGCATATCTTCCCTATTGTATAAATCCCAATATTTTTTTGGAGCTACAAACGGCAAATGGGGCTTATGAAAACCAACCGCCATAAAATAAGGCTTGGTATCTTTTGCCATTTTAATTAATTGTTCTTTTGCCTGAAGTGCCAAAACACCATCTTCATAAGCATTATCTGGCACATCAATACATTCTGAACTAGGCCCTTTGATGGTTGTTGGCTCTTCATCATCATTATCTCTCGCTACTCTTTCCTTTTTTACAGCAAACAATGCTTTGTTTTCTGGCTTTTGATACTGTCTATTTGCAGGTGCTCCGAGTCCGTTGGCATAATCAGATGCTTTTTGCTCCAGGTAAGGCAGGTTCCAAGAAACGGGATCAATTTTTTTAATGGCACTACTTGGATGGTAAATTTTACCGCCACCAACAGTGTTGTACCCTTGTGAAATTAGATACTGCGGAAGTGTTACAATATCTGGATTCATATCCCGCATTTGGGTTTTTAAATCCCAAATTTTAGTATAATCTGGACGCATACCTGTCATAATACTTGCACGTGTAGGTCCACAAACGGCTTGCTGACAATAATTACTTGCAAAAACAGTACTCATTTTTGCAAGTCTATCAATGTTTGGTGTTTTAACCATTTTATTGCCATAGGCTCCAAGCTCAGGCCTTAAATCATCAACGGCAATAAACAAAATGTTTGGTTTTTTTACCTGCGCACTTGAAATAAATGCAAATAGCAAGAGGTGTAAAACAAATAGTGGGGCATGCTTTTTCATGTATATTTATTTAGTATTTTTTTCTAATGAATTGTTGATCCAGATGAGTGGATTTCTAATGGGTGTATTTCTAATTACTTCTTCATTTGTTGGAAAATGCTCCAGCTTTTGCCAAGTGTCAAACCAACTTGAATTATTCGTTGCTTTTGAACCAAATAACAAAGAAATAGGAGCTACTGGCCATTCGTCAAAGTACATCACATCTTTTGCATAAGGCCAACTTGCTTTATTTGCAATAAAAGGAAACATAAATTCAATTCCCTTTTTTATGCTAACATTTCCAGTACCTATGAAATCAAATAAATTTTCTTTTTGGGTTGATAACACATGAGCCAGGGTTACCATGGCATCTAAATTGAATAAAGAATATCCATAAGGCTTTGTTCTTTTTATTTCTAATGGAAAACTTCCATTAGGAGCCATCTGACTTGGTAATAAAAGCGTTTTGAATCTATTATTACAATAACTTAATAGACTTGTATCCCCCACTAGTTTCGCAAAAACTGACACCTGCATTACCCAGCAAGTACCATGGTTATTTTTTGCCTCTCTTTCCTCAATTCCATAAGGATGTGTAGTTACCCATTTTAAATACTGAGTGAACCAGTTTTTTATTTCAATGATATCTTTATTATTTATTAGACCCGCCTTTTCCAATACAACAACACTTTGAGCCACTTCAATCATTTGAATCATATCAATAATTCCAATACCCCTGCCAGAAACCTTTCGGGTAATGGCTTGCCCATATAAAAGGGATGGATTCATTAAGGTGGCTGTATCAATAAACCAAGCTTTAAGATGCCCCATAGCAGCATTACTATACTTGGTATTTTTTGTAAGTATATATGCCGAAGTTAAATTACCAACCGCTTTACTAAAACGAATCATGGCTAAGCGGTGTGCCGTAAAATTTTGAGGATTGGTTAAACCGTCGCGTTGAATATAAGGTCCATTGGGGTGGAGTGAATCTGGCCACCAATAATCCCCTTCCGAAAAGAAATCGTGCTTGCCTCCTTTAGATCTTTCGGAAGAATAAGCAGTAACAGTTATTGGCCCTTCGTCTAATGCCTTATTGGCATCACTCAATACTTGCTTAGAAAGAGTCTTTGTAACCTTTTCAACAAAGCTAACTTGACAAGTTGCACTAGTTATAAAAACTAGACATAATAAACTTGTCAATACTGCTTTTATCATAAAATGCTTTGACGCTATTAAGCTTAGTTCGTTTAATTATACCCCCTAACTAAATTAAGTTAGGGGGTAAATATATTTTTTAGTACCCTGGATTTTGAGGAATTACAAGCTTGGTATTATTATCTATTTCACGTTGTGGAATAGGTAATAATAATTTATTATTTGTCACATACCCTTGAATTGTAACCAAATTAGGTGCTGGTGGAGGATATTTAGAATAATGTGATGCAAATAATGCACTAAAATTAGTTTTCAAACTTGCAACTGGATCAAGGGTTGGAAGCGTTGTTTTATAGCGCAACATATCAAACCAACGTACATTTTCAAATGGAAATTCTAATCTTCTTTCAGTAGCTAATTCGTTCGCAAATATGGCATCTGTAGTAACAGTTGTTGCAGTTAAAGCTGGCAATCCTGCTCTTGTTCTAGTTTGGTTGATCAACGTTAAGCTAGCAGCAGTGTTACCTTGCGCTTCGGCAAGCATTAATAAAACATCGGCGTACCTAATTACAATCCAATCACTTTCGCCATCACCTTTAATGGATACCGGTGAAATCATTTTTTTAGGAAACAACATTTTAAGCGTACCATAAGATCCAATGTTAATATCCCTGCGTGAATCAAGGCTAGTATATGCTGCAAATAAATCTGCAGTAGGTGTATTAAATCCAGATCCATCACCATTAATTACTGCCGTACCACTTAACTCTGGAGCAAAAAAGTTTGGAAACGGAGAACCTTGTCCAATGCCGCCTGCTTTATATCGAACGGCAAATAATATTTCTCTGTTCATTTCATTGGTGGTCGCAAAAATATCAGCGTAATTTGGAACCAATCCATATCCACTATTTGCAATAATATCCGTTAATAAAGTAGCGGCATCCGCCTTTCTATTGAGTGTTAAATACACTTTTGCGAGTAAGGCTTTAGCTGTCCAGCTATTTACCTTGCCTAAATTAGTTACAGGAATAGATGCGTATTTTACTGCAGAACCATTAGCAGCAGCATACTGTAAATCTGCAACAATAAGCTTATAGATATCTGCTTCTGAAGATCTGTTAAGATTGATTGCATCAAATGGGCCAACAGGCTCATGAATTAAAAACACACCACCAAACAATCGAACCAAATTAAAATAGTGGTAGGCTCTAATAAAAGCAGCTTCAGCTACTACAGCTCTTTTTTCCGCTGCAGTGATTTTAACAGTTGTTGAATCAGAAACTAGTGCACCAGTGGTAGCACTGTAGTTTACGTTCAAACTATTTAGTATCACATTTAAGTTTCTAATATTAAAATAATTGGCAATCCAATAGTTATAAACCGCCTGGTGAGAAGTGTTAGGGATAAATAAATCCAAATCACTTAAATCTCTATTCGGAACAGATTTACTTGCAGCGTTACCCATAATCGTATTGTCACTTCTTAACTCTGTAAGCTTCCACTCATTTAAAAGCGGTTCTCTAAGGGCATTGTAACATCCATTTAATGCAATTTGAATGTCGCTTGCATTGGTATAAAAGTTTTCAGTGGTAATATTTGATTGCGGATATAGTTCAATGTTTTTGTTACATGAGCTTAAAAATATCGTAGCAAGAGCAAATAGTTTTATTACGTTTTTCATATAAAAAGATTTTTTCTTTATTAAAAATTAATATCAATACCAGCGGTTAAAGTTTGAGGTATCGGGAATGACCCTCTTTGATATCCATCTATCAATACAGAAGAATATGGACCATTACTAAATCTTCCTTCTGGATTTAAGCCTCTATATCCGTTAGCAGTTTGGAAGAATAAATTCTGTGCAGTGAAATAAAAGCGCATAGAACTTACCTTGAATTTTTTAGTTACTGTGGCTGGTAAAGTATACCCAAAGTTAACTTCACGTAATGAAAAATAAGATGCGTCTTCTATAACATAATCAGTAAGCATCCAGTTATAACCATTGGTAGAAAAAGGCGTTTTCCCATCTCCAGGGTTTGCAGCACTCACCCATCGATTTTGATTGTAAGTTTTAATTATTCTTCGAGATTCATTATAATTAGGATCTCCATTAATAATTTTTCCACCCTGCACACCTTGCATTAAGAAGCTAAAATCGAAACCGCCAAATTTAAAGGTATTGGTAATTCCCCAGTTAAAGTCTGGATAAGGATTACCCAAATCAGTTCTGTCAGCGTTATCCAAAACACCATCTTTGTTTACGTCTACAATTTTTAATCCCCCAGGAGCAAATACACTTGATAAAGAAGACGTTAATCCAGATTTTGTAATTTGGTCTTGAGACAACCAAACGCCATCTGTTTTAAATCCGTAATAAACAACCAACGGGTCGCCTACTTTGTTTCTGTAAACTTCTGTACGCTCACCTTGATTTAATAAAAAGGCCTCTGTACCTAGCTCTAAAATTTTATTTTGGTTGTGTGAAAGATTTGCTGAAGTAGTCCAGCTAAAATTTCTACCCTGCACATTTTTAGTATTTAATTCGATTTCAAAACCCTTATTTTCTAAACTACCCAAGTTATTCCAAAACTGCGGAACACCAGTGAATGCCATGGCAGACTGCTGTAGTAACAACTTATCGGTTTTAGATTTATAGATATCTAATGTTATGCCAATTCTGTTTTTAAACATAGAAAGATCAACCCCAAAGTTTCTCTGACCAGTTCTTTCCCAGGTAATATTTGGATTTGATAAAAATGAATTAGAACTCACTAAACCCGGTGAAGAAACGCCGGTACCACCACCATAGGTGTAATTTGCGCCGTATAACAAATCTAGGAATGCAAAGTCCACAATTCTGTTATTTCCTGAAACACCATAACTAGCTCTTAGTTTTAAATTGTTTAACCAGCTTACATTGCTAAGGAATTTTTCTTTAGATAAGACCCATCCTCCAGAAATAGAAGGGAAGCTTCCCCACTTTTTTCCGTTTCCAAAATAAGAACTACCATCTGTTCTAAAACTTACAGAAACCAAGTACTTGTCATCAAACGCATAATTTAAACGACCTAGATAAGACAATAACCCAATTTGATTATTGGTGCCTGACGTTCTACCAGCATCAATTTGTGCCGCACTATTAAGCGTTCTAATATTGTCACTTGGAAAATCGATACCTGCTGTTTGTTGGTTTTTAACTTTTGTAGTTTGAGAAGTAAAACCTGCCAACACAGCAAAATCATGTTTCTTTACAGACTTTGTATAATTCAATGTGTTTTCAGACAATAAGTCTGTGTAATTATTATTAATAAACAATCCACTATTGTTTGAACCTTCACTGTTGTATTCGCGCTCAAAAAAGTTTAAGCCATTGGTAAAGTTTACCATGCTTGTAGCTAAGGTTTTAAACAATAAACCTTTCGCTAATTGAATACTTAATTCTGCAGAAGATTGCAACCTGTACTCGTTACTGGAGATATCAGATCTCAAAACATCTGAAAGTGGATTCTGTTGAGCTGAACCACTTGGATTAACTGTTCTAGATGATGCCCATGAACTGCCATCTGGCATTAAACCAGAGTACATAAGTCCAGAAAAATGTCTAGGATGAGAATAGTCTCCTTGCAAAATTCTTGAATATTGTGGATTGGTTCTTACAAGCGCAGATGTTAAATCATTGTGGTAAGCAGGTAACCAACGAGGCATTCTCCAGAAATTCGTAAAGTTTTGAGAAGGAGAAATTCTTTTGGCATATGAAGGGTTTACATTCAGCGACAACTTTACTTTTTTACTAAAATCAACATCAACTTTTGTTCTGATATTAAATTTTTCGTAGTTACTCTTATTCATCATCCCTTCATCGTTCTGATAACCACCAGAAACAAAATATCGAACATCTTTAGATCCACCAGATGCATTCAATTGAACATTCTTAAATGATCCTGGTCGTAAAGATTCAGATTGCCAATCGGTAGATTGACCCCTTAATAACTGCGTTTCAATAATGTATGATGCTCTATCCGCATCAGCAACAGTATTTGTTGATGGGGTTACAGTTGGATCAGAAGTTCTTAATTTCATTTCATTAAATAACATCCCTACGTATTCTTTAGTAGTCATTACATCGTAACGCTTGTAGTCTTTTTTCTGCCCAGAAGCAAATTTGAAATTATATTTAGTTTTACTAACACTACCTTTTTTTGTAGTTACCATAATTACACCACTTGCACCTCTAGAACCATAAATAGCAGCAGATGCAGCATCCTTTAAAACTTCGATAGACTCAACGTCGGCAGGATTTAAAAAAGACAATCCATCAGGTACTGGCATTCCATCAATAATAATGAGTGGACTAGAGCCCGCATTAAGTGAACTGATACCTCTGATACTAATTTTGGGTGCCGCACCTGCTTCAGAAGAAACGTTTTGGATTTGTACACCTGCAATTTTACCTTGCAAGGCTTGGTCTAGTCTGGAAACGGGCGCTTCATCTAATTTTTCATTTTTAAACTTGGCAATGGCGCCTGTTAAACTAGATTTTTTTTGCGTTCCGTAACCTACTACTACTACTTCAGAACCTTCTGCAATAGCAACAGGCATTTCAACGTCAATATTTTTCTTAGTTCCTATTGAAACAATTTTTGTTTCAAAACCAACATAAGAAAACACCAAAGAAGTTGTCTTAGCGTTAACTGATATACTGTAGGTTCCATCGGCTTTTGTAACAACACCTTGTGTTGTTTTATCGGCCACAACAGAAAGTCCTTCAAGCGGAGCTCCTGTTTCTTTGTTGATAACCTTTCCGGTTATTTGTTTATTCTGCGCAATTACTGCTGACGTAAAACAGAGTAAAAGCAGAAAAAATAAAATTCGCATTTTTTTCATATGGGCAGTTTTTAAATTTTTAAATCAATCGTATATTATTAGGTTAGTAAATAATTTGTAGTGGAATATATTTTATGTTCGAAATATCAGCTACTTTTTTAAAGCAGGCAGGGCAATTATACTTTTTAGAAATTTCGGCAAAGAATTCAAGCGGCTCATCAAAATTAAACGGCTTGATTTGTTCACCTGTCCAAGTTTTTTCACCTATCAAATATGGAATAAGTACATCGCAACCTTTTTTTATTGAATTTCCATTGGGCGCTGTAAACTGCCATAAATCAACGCCAATATGTGTGGACATTTGCGCAATTTTAACGAGCGGCTCTACAACAAATAAAGAATAGTGTAAAGAGGTCGTTCTCGCTAGTTCTGCAGGGAAAAATCCGTTGTTATCCATTTGACTTTCTATCCGCTTCTTAACATTTGCCACAATTTTTTTAGCCAACATGGTATTGTTGGTGAATAGTGCAAACGATAGCCTTTGCGCATCATACCATACGCCATGATTATTGGTGGCTTTCATTTCCTCTGTACCGTTCTTACTTGTTTGCATCCATTCTAAAAAAGAGCTAAACCATGCTTGTAATGCTTTATTATCTGATGGTGTCCAAGAATTGGAACTTTGCATTAAACCCACAGCCTCTATCACTTTTATAAAATGTCTTGTATCAATAAGACCTGCTCCCCTACCTACATTTTGACCTTTTACAGCCTGTCCAAAATTTAAATTAGGGTTCATTTTTGTTGCGTCATCTAAAAACCAAACACGGAGTAAACTGGCAGCATGTTTTGCATATTTTTCGTCGCCGGTAAAATAAAATGCGAGGGCTAATTTTTCTACTTCGGCACAAAGAGCTGGCATGTATGCTTTGTCTTTGTAATCATTTACTTCAGGATTGGTCTTGCCATCTTTTCTGATATACGGCAATCCGTCTTTGGTATCCGGATTGGGCCAGAAATAAGGAGCCAAGCTCATGTAATCATGTTTGTCTCCACTAGGTGGTGTGTTTAATTTTTCCATCACACTCCCCGGCTTAAACTGCAAAGAATTATTTGCAAGCTCTATTAATACATTAAAAGAGGCTACCTTTTTAGGATCCTTATTGGCTAACGCTAACTTGTTAGCAGCCAATACCTCCTTGTTTAAGGCAAATACATTGATTGTTTGCGCAAACAAGCTTTGCTGCATCAAACAAAAACCAAAAACAATAATATATTTTTTAAAATTGCTCATTATACTAATTAAAAAAATCTTCACGCATTGGAGAAAAGACATCTACAAGTACTCCTTTTTCTAAACACACGGCGCCATGAATTACGTTTGAAGGCACATGAAATACGTCACCCGCTTTTAACACTTGTTTGTTACCATCAATTTCTATTTCGAATACCCCACTTTCTACATTGGTAAGCTGTACATGATGGTGTTGGTGAAGCGCACCTACGCCACCCGTTTCAAACTCAACTCGAACTAGCATTACCGAATTATCGTAAGCCATAATTTTTCTAGTTAACCCTGGAGCCATTTGTTCCGCATCAACTGATTCGTTTCCAATAAAGCCCGTTCTCTTCGCTCCATTTAATTCTACTGACATATCTATTTTTATTTTATAATTTTTTATTATCTAAGTAAACAACAAAAGGGCCCGCCCAATTGTATGCTTTACCATTAATGGTAAGTTGATGTGTTTTTGTATTGTCAAATATTTTATTAGACTGTATTACGATCAAGTGCTTGCCATCTATTACCACTTCTGCGCCGCTGTATTCATCTGTATCCATAACTGGTAAAACAGAAGATACGCGCGAGTATGCATTTGTGGTAAATTCGGAAGTGCCATTAAAATTGCCGTGTATCTCCAATACATTTAAAGCAAGCATATTTTTAGCACGCGTACGTGTAATGTAAGACGACTCTCTGCGTAAATTAAAATTAGGATCATTAGCACCTGTTCTTGTAAAAAAAAGTTGCGCAGAATCTTTTACAAATCCAGAAATGGTGTAAAAAGTTTGGTTGTTTAAAAAAGTAAATTGTGTAAGGGGCGACTTTACATTTGCAGAAGCCTCTTTCCAAATATGCTGGTAACCATTTTTTAAACCTAATGTTTGTAATGAATTACCATGTGTGGCATATTTAAAATTGGTAGAAATCAAATTCCCCATATAATTAAATGGAAGATCGTATTGATGCTCTTTACTGGCTATGGTTCTGAAAAAATCTACCATCAGCGGCTTTTGTGTACCTGGCAGCGTAATCAAATAAACACTTCTATGGAGCTTAACATCTTTGTAGGCGTTTGTATCTAATGCAGCAGTTGCTTGAACAGCGTAATTACCAACTACATTGTATAGTGGGATGGGGTGGTATTTTTCGCTTTGCGCTTCAACCCCATTAAAATGACTGGTTTCGTCTACAGTTATGGTATTGTGCGCAATGGTTTGCTGCGCATATGACTTGGTTTCGGGTAAATACCTGCCTCCCCATTTTTGTTCTATTCCTATAAAACGTGCTGCGCCATAATCTTGTAAAATCTCGTTGCCATTGTCGTATAAATTAATATTTAGTTTATCGTAATGACCATGAGACAATCCGTGCGAGCTGTATTTAAAAATGAGTGATGTTAGATTTTTATCCTTTCCAGTTCTAAGCACTGTAACGCCACCAAAATCTCCTTTAGCACCGTCTGTAAATACAACCGATTTATAGGGATAAAAGGGCGCAATATTTTTATTTTTCAAAAGTGCTTCACTTACACCCAAGCCACCTTTACTAAGTGTTACTCTACCTTGTGCTTTTGCAACTGGTAAATAAGCAGGATTGGCACCATATACATCCCAAGCAATATTAAGTGCTACTACTACTTCGTTTGAAACGAATGTTTTTTCTTTTAGTGCATCATTGTAGCTATAAAATCCCCCATCTAAATTGGTTTGTTCCAAGGCACCTTCCAATGCCAATTTTAAAATACTATTTCTGCGTTCAAATATTTTTAATGATGGTTTATAATGATTCACCGCGTTTGCAAACAAGTAAAAAGGCAGTACTGCGTAGCGCGTGTAATAAGGCCCTTCATTGTAATAGCCGTTTGGTGAAAATAATCCATCTAAGTGCGCTGTTAACCCGGCTTTACCCTCTTTTTTTGATCCATACAATGCCATTTGCACATAGTCGTCATTGTCTGTAGCGATGCCTACGATTCCGACACCCGCAGTGGCCCATACTGCATGGTTATGAATTAAATCAAACCAAGGTGTAATGTCTTTTGTAAAATAATCTACCTCAGGTTTAAAGGCACCTGTTGTAATTTGAGCTCTTTCAGTTGGTGTTAGATAATCATGAATTAAATCAAAGGCAAGCCCAGCATATACGAGCCAGTTGGCATCGTTTAATGCTTGCCAAAAAATACGTCCAGGAGAGGAGCTTGTTGCCTCTGGATGGTTTTTTAAGGTTGGATTTAATACAGCATATTTGAAAAATAAATCCTTTACGAGTTTTGCATATTTAACATCGCCGGTTAGCTGATAAAGCATACCGCTATTAAACATGAGGTTATAATTATCCTTGTGTTTATCATGCGTATATCCACCGCCTGCATGTTTAGGAACCGGCACATCAATGTCTTTTCCCAAATTCGCATCCACCGATTTTTTTATTTCATCGAAAGATTCTTTGAGTAATGAATTGGTAGGAATATTTTTTTTAACAACTGCAATATCATTTGCTGTTGCAAATGCAAGGGGATGTTTTTGTGCAAGTAGGGTCGTATGCATCAAAATAGCAGCCAAGGAAATCAGAAAAAATACTATTGTCTTTTTCATAAAGCAGTTAAAAAGCGGTCAATCGTTGGGTAATATTAAGGGCAATTACAGAGGTTCGCATCAACAAGACGCTATTATTTTATCTATATTTTAAGGATTATTATTAGATAATTACTAATAATAATGACTTTATGTTAGAATATATATTATTATAATTTCCGATAACGTTACCGGTAACGCTGCCGGTTTTTTCCCGTAAATTGTATTTATTGCCACTTATTTTTATACCGCACTATGGAAAAACAAACCACCATAAAAGACATTGCCATTGCACTTAATATCTCTACCTCTACCGTGAGTAGAGCCCTAAGAGATGCGCCAGACGTAAAGGCAGAAACCAAGGCTGCCGTAAAGGCCCTTTCCGATAAACTCGATTATCAGCCCAACAGATTGGCATTAAGTTTACTGAACAGACAAACCAACACCATTGGGGTTATTATTCCCAACTTAGACTACGTGCTTGCAACGATGGTTAAGGGTATTGACGAAGTAGCTTTAGAAGCAGGTTACACCGTAATGGTTTGCCAAAGCGACGAGAGCTACGGAAGAGAAATTGTAAACACAAAAAGACTTTTAGAAAGTTTAGTAGATGGCTTTATCGTATCTGTTTCCAGTGAAACTAAAATTTTTGAACACATCAAAAAAATACAAGACAAAAAAATACCACTTGTGTTATTTGATAGAATTGTAAACAATATTGCTGCACCAAAAATTAGACTCGATAACATAGATGGCGGTGTTCAAGCCACCGAACACTTAATAGAACAGGGTTATAAAAAAATAGCCATTTTAGCAGGTCCCGAAAATTTAAATATTAGTAACAAAAGAATGGAGGGATACCTTCAAACCCTTAAGGCAAATGGCTTACGTGCAGATAAAGGGCATATCATCCACTGCGATTTTAACCAGCAATATGCATACGAAGCAACCAAAGAATTACTCGCTTCAAAAAATAGACCCGATGCTATTTTTACCATCAGTGATCGTATGGCGATTGGTGCTATGCTTGCCATCAAAGAAAAAGGACTTTCTATGCCACATGATATTGGACTTGTAGGTTTTAACAATGAGCCAATTGTAAGTTTAGTAACACCTGCCATTTCAAGCGTAGAAATGTATGCATTTGAAATAGGAAAAGCAACTGCAAGGGCTTATATAGAAATGATGAGTGGCGCAGCAGGCATGTCTGATCAAGAAATAATTATAAAGCCAAAACTTTTTATAAGAACGTCATCAAAAAGACGATAAAAATACAAATATGAAAAAACTATTCGTTGGAGTTATGTTGCTCACAACACTGCAGGTATGGGCAAATAAATTAAGTGTAACCACTACGCAAGAACTAATGAAAACTGGTTTACTTGCTAAAGCTGGCGACACCGTTGTCATTAAAAGCGGCAACTATCTTAATTGTAACCTACTATTAAGTTCCAAGGGAACGGCGCAAAGCCAGGTTGTATTTATGGCAGAAAAACCAGGGACTGTATTTTTTACAGGGAACAGCTACTTACACATTACCGGCACGTATATTACCGTAAGTGGGGTTGTATTTAAGAATGGTTATTCAGGAAAGAATCATATTTGGCAATTTAGCCATGGAAAAGAGGTAGCCAATAACTCTAGAATAACAGCATCTAGCATTCAAAGTTTTAATAACCCCTTACGTTTAGATGAAAATCATTGGCTCACCTTATCTGGTAAAAACAACAGAGTAGACCACTGCAACTTTACCGATAAAACCAATTTAGGCGTACTTGTAGCCGTGCTACTAGATGACGATAGAAGTAGAATGAACAACCATAGTATTGATAGCAATTATTTTGGTATCAGAAAACCATTAGGTAGCAATGCAGGTGAAATGATTAGGGTGGGTGTTTCACAGCACTGCACTTTTTATAGCAATACGGTGATTAAAAATAATTTTTTTGAATACTGTGATGGCGAAACTGAAATTGTATCCATTAAATCATGTGGCAACAAAGTAGTAGGCAATGTATTTAAAGAATGTCAAGGTGCCGTGGTATTAAGGCATGGCAACAACAATACTGTAGAAGGGAATTTATTTTACGGAAACGATAAAGAAGGCACAGGCGGCATCAGGGTTATCAACGAGGGTAACTGGATTGTAAATAATTTTATGAGTCATTGCAAAGGGCAAGGATTTAGATCGCCACTAGCTATTATGGCAGGTGTATTTAACTCACCAGCCAACAGGTATTTACCGGTAAGAGACGCCGTTATTGCCAATAATACTTTTTTAAACTGTACACCATTTAGTATTAGTGAAGGAAAAGACTCTGAACGAAGCGTTGACCCTAAAAATGTGCTCCTCCTTAATAATCTGTTTTACGCCAACAAGCCCGGACCTCTTTGTTATACCGTTTCAACAATTGATAGTGTATTTGCTGCTGGTAATGTGTTCAGCAGTTCGCTTACAAACCCTGGTGTGAGCGGATTTGATGCGGGTGCTATTTCGTTACAAAAATGGGACAGCAAAGGCTTTCCTGTTATTGGCGCCTCCGGCGCCAATAACCCCACAAAAAAAATCCTGGACTCCTTAAATGCCATCGCTAGCACAAGAGGTGTTCGCGCATTTTCAAACACCATTGGCGCAAACGATTTAAATTATTTTAAAGCATTATTTGCAAACGCACCAAAACTAGGCAACAGTTGGGAGTCCAAAAAAACGAGCGCCGCAACTATTTCGCAAAAAACATTTACGGTTTCAACAGTTAGCGAATTAGAAACTGCAGTTGCTGCGAGTGCAGTTTCAAAAATTGTATTAAAACCAGGTAACTATACATTTTTACAGCCTATTGTTATTAAAGGCAGCATTACCATAACAAGTAATGGTGCGGCTGTTAATTTTACAACAAGCAGTGCCATCATCAATTTGTTTACCCTCGAAAAAGACTCACAATTAACGCTCCAAAATAGTAGTATTAACGCGGCTGGATTAACTGCGCAACATTTTATTGCAGTTACAAGTGATGGTTCGGGGATTCACAATCGTGTTCAAATAACCGCCAGCAAAATTTTTAATTTCGCCGGCGCCGCAATTATACTAGCGCCAAAGTCTAGTTATTTAGACAACATTACGATTCAAAATAGTGTATTCGAAAACAACAAAGCTACCCTACTCTCTTTAAAAAACGAAGACGATAACAAGGGTTATTACAACGCCGAAAGAATTGTTGTAACAAACAATAGTTTCACAAACCATACCGGTCAAATAGCTACTATTTACAGAGGCGGGACAGATGAAAGTACCATGGGACCCATCTTTAGTTTCTCCAACAATAAAATAGTAAATTGCACAGCAAATAGTGCGCTCATTGAATTATTTGGAGTTCAGCAATCAAACGTAAATAACAATACATTTACCAGCTCCAATAAAGCGGGTAAAACAGTTGCTTACACCGATAACACCAAAGCATTTCATTACCAAAAAAACAATAGCACTGTTAATAGCGGCGCAATTCAAGAAAACAAATTTGTCATTAACAATTAAATAAACACTTTAAATACATTAACATGAAAATTATTCACCAAGTACATCCCGAAGATTTTGTAAAGTACACCACCGAGCAAATTAGAGCTAAATTTTTACTAGACAATTTAGTAGAACCAGGTGCTGTCAATTTTGTGTATACCCATTATGACCGTATGGTGGTAGGCGCTGCAACCCCTACTACTGCTGCTATTCAGCTAGGCACCTACGACGCTTTAAAGTCAGAAAACTTTTTGGACCGAAGAGAACTTGGTATTGTAAACATTGGTGCTCCCGGAAGCGTTACCGTAGAAGGTCAACTTTATACCCTAGACAAAATTGATTGCTTATACATTGGAATGGGTAATAAAGAAGTTACTTTTCATGCGAGCACAGATCCTAGCAATCCTTCTAAATTTATTTTATTCTCTTGCCCAGCGCACGCAAGTTATCCTACGCAGTTAATGCAAAGTAAAGATGCTACGCCTGCCGAAATGGGAAGCGCAGAAACGGCCAACCACCGTACCATTAATAAATACATTCACGCCGATGGTTTAAAAAGTTGCCAACTCGTACTTGGTGTAACCAACTTTAAACCAGGTAGCATTTGGAACACGATGCCAGCGCACCTGCACGACCGTCGTATGGAAGCATATTTCTATTTTGATTTACCTGAAACACAACGTGTCATTCATTTTATGGGTGAGCCACACGAAACAAGACATCTATTCTTAAACAATGAACAAGGCATTGTATCTCCATCATGGAGTATCCATAGTGGTGTTGCAACAGCGTCATATTCATTTATATGGGCGATGGCCGGCGAAAACATGTCATTTGCTGATATGGATTTTGTAAACATTCAGTTATTAAAATAAGTCCTATGCTAAATTTTAGAGTAGATAATAAACTCGCTATTGTTACCGGTTGTAGCAAAGGCATTGGTATGGCAATTGCGATAGAACTTGCTAATAGCGGCGCCGATATTATTGGCGTTAGTGGCTCTATGCCTGCAGCGGGTAGCGATGTTGAAAAAGCAGTGCTTGCAGCAGGTAAAAAATTCTACCCCTACCAAGCAGATTTTGCGAATAGAGATTCGGTGTATGCCTTTTTACAAAAAGTAGTAACAGACCATCCAAAAATTGATATCCTTATTAACAACGCTGGAAGTATTCAAAGAAGTCCAGCCGCCGAACATCCCGACGAGTTTTGGGATAATATTATTGACATCAATTTAAATGCGCAGTTTATTATCACCAGAGAAATTGGTAAACAAATGATTGCCAATGGCGGTGGTAAAATAGTGTTTACTGCCTCTCTATTAAGCTTCCAAGGCGGTATCAACGTACCTGGCTACGCTGCTAGTAAAGGAGCAGTTGCCTCCTTAATTAAGGCATTTGCCAACGAATGGGCAGGTAAAGGCATTACCGTAAACGGTGTTGCCCCAGGATATATATCCACAGACAATACGGCACAGTTAAGGGCCGATCCGGACAGAAATGCCTCTATTTTGGCCAGAATCCCTGCAAATAGATGGGGAACTCCCGAGGATTTAACTGGAGCTTTCGTTTTTTTATCCGCTCCCGCATCCGACTACGTCAACGGTACCATTGTAACCGTAGATGGTGGCTGGATGGGTAGATAACTATATTTCAAGTTTAAGGTATCATTCGTAAGTAATTATTAAATTTAACTTTACGAATGATGCCTTATGTTTTTACAGCCTAGCAAAAAACTTTTTTACAGCTCTGCAGTACTCATTGTGCTTGCCATTACCGCTGTTGTTATTTATCCTTCAGATCCCATCGATTACAATACCGAGGTAAAACCCATTTTAAATAAAAAATGTATTACCTGTCATGGTGGTGTAAAACAAGAGGCTGGATTTAGTTTACTTTTTGAAGAAGAAGCTTTTGCACCTACCAAATCTGGTAAGCCTGCCATCATAAAATACAAGCCAGAAGAAAGTGAACTGATTAGAAGGTTACACCTCACCGATCCTGAAGAGCGCATGCCGTATAAGCACGATCCTTTAAGCAAAGAAGAAATTAAAATTTTAACGACTTGGATTAAAGAAGGTGCCAAGTGGGGATCACACTGGGCGTATCAAAAAGTGAAGGAGCCAGAAGTACCAAGTATGAATGATAACTGGGTTAACAATAATATCGATAAGTACATTCTAGAAAAATTAGAATCTGAAAAATTAAGTCCTTCCAAAGAGGCCGATAAAGCCACCCTATTAAGACGCGTTAGTTTAGATCTAACGGGCCTTCCTGCCAATAAAAAAATTGCAGCAAAATATTTAAGCGACAATTCTGATAAGGCCTACGAAAATTTAGTAAACGATTTAATGGCTTCGCCTGCATATGGCGAAAAATGGGCAGCACTTTGGCTAGACCTTGCCCGTTACGCCGACACCAAAGGTTTTGAAGCAGACCGTAGTAGAAATATTTACAAATACCGCGACTGGCTCATTGATGCATTTAACAAAGACAAACCCTACAACGATTTCTTAATTGAACAAATTGCTGGAGACCTCTTACCAAACCCTACCGACGCCAATTATATTGCTACTGCGTTTCACAGAAACACCATGAACAATGACGAAGGTGGCACCGATAATGAAGAGTATAGAACCGCTGCCGTACTTGACCGCGTAAACACCACCTGGAGTGCTGTTATGGGTACGAGCTTTAATTGTGTACAGTGTCATAGTCATCCTTACGACCCGTTCAAACATGACGAGTATTATAAATTCATGGCATTTTTTAACAATACCCGCGACGAAGATTCTCCTTTCGAAAATCCAGTACTCCGCCAATACCAAGGAGCCGACAATATAAAATTTGAATCGCTAAAAAAATGGCTTTCAAAAAATGCGGCCCCAGCATCCGCTAATTATTGGACCACTTTTATCCGTACCCTTCAACCTACAATCAACGCTTTTCAATGCGACAAGTTTGTTGATGGCGCTAACGGATGGTATGCAACACTTCGCAACAATGGTACCTGTAATTTAAAAGATGTAGTACTCACTGGTAAATCAGAACTTCTTTTTAAATATGCATCTAGTGTTGACAAAGGTGTGTGGCGCATTTATTTAGATAGTTTAAATGGTAAGCTCATTAAAGAAGTGCCTATCAAAAATACAGGCGGCGGTTTCGTGCACGAACGCACATCCCTTCCTTCCATACAAGGCAATCATACTTTATACTTCAAGTATTATTCTCCAAAAATAAAAAACAACACAGACAACGGTATTTTATTTGAATGGTTCTCTTTTGGAAATCCATTTCCTGGAAAAGAAAAACTTGGATACGATAGTGCCTACAAATATTTTAATGACCTTTTAATGGCTGGCGCAGAAACCACGCCTATTATGATGGAAGCCAATCAAGATTTATCTAGAACAACACATGTTTTTGAAAGAGGTAGTTGGCTATCCAAAGGAAAAAAAGTAACACCAGATGTGCCTGGCGTATTACCGGCTCTTCCAAAAAATGCACCCAAAAATAGAATGGGCCTTGCGATGTGGCTCACTAGTAAAAACAATCCACTTGTTGCCCGCACACTCGTTAATAGACTTTGGGAACAATTATTTGGTAGCGGTATTGTAGAAACCCTAGAAGACCTGGGCACGCAGGGATTATCACCTACCCACCAAACCCTTCTCGATTATTTAGCCTACCAACATATGCACACGCACAATTGGAGTATCAAAAAAACACTCAAAGAAATCGTGCTTTCTGCTACCTACAAACAGCAGTCGATTTTTACCAAAGAACTCATCAAAAAAGATCCTTACAATAAATTGTACGCAAGAGGTCCAAGGGTTAGACTTTCCGCAGAGCAAATTAGAGACCAAACACTTGCCGTAAGTACCTTATTAAGTCCAAAAATGTATGGCAAAAGTGTAATGCCTTATCAACCCGAAGGCATTTGGCGTTCACCGTATAATGGTGATACTTGGAAATTATCTGATGGTGAAGATCAGTACCGCCGATCGCTGTATACCTATTTTAAAAGAACGGCACCTTACCCATCTATGATCACTTTTGATGGAGGCGCCAGAGAGGTTTGTGTGATTCGTAGAATTAGAACCAACACACCACTTCAAGCACTGAATTCTTTAAATGATTCGTCCTATATTATTATGGCCCGCTCTTTTGCAAAAAGTATGGAAAATGTAAAAGGACCTATCGAAGCAAAAATAAAAACAGGCTACGAGCAAATGATGTATAAGCCAATTGCGGCAAATAAATTAAATGCACTTACCTCACTGTATCAAAGTAGTTTATCAAAATACCAAAGCAACAAAAAAGCAGCCACCATATTAGTGAGTGATAGCACACTTGCATCACCAACCAATAGAGCAGCACTTGTTGTGGTAGCCAACGCCATGCTTAATTTAGACGAATGGCTCAATAAAAATTAATTCCCATGACGCAAAAAGATATACATAACCAGCGCCTTGTTAAAGAAGCCCAAAAGGCCGTGATGCAACAGCATACGCGCCGGCATTTTATAAAAGAAAGCGCCATGGGATTTGGCGCACTAGCACTTGGTGGATTACTGGGCGGCTGCAACACATCAACTAGCCCCAATTTGTTTGATGCCACCAATCCATTAGCACCAAAAGCGCCGCCATTTTTAGGCAAAGCAAAGTCGGTGATTTATTTACACATGGCTGGAGCTCCGTCTCAACTTGAAATGTTTAGTTATAAGCCAGAGCTTGCTAAACTAGATGGATTAGATTGTCCGCCTTCATTACTCAATGGAAAAAAATTTGCTTTTATTAGAGGCGTTCCTAAAATGCTAGGGCCTCAAGCAAGTTTTAAACAATATGGCGAAAGTGGTATTTGGTTATCTGAAAACTTACCGCACTTATCAACTGTCATTGATGATGTAGCCGTGCTTCAGGCCGTTACCACCGATCAGTTCAACCATGCACCTGCACAACTATTAATGCATACCGGAACACCACGCCTTGGTAGACCTAGTATGGGTTCTTGGGTTACTTACGGGCTTGGTTCAGAAAATAAAAACCTCCCAGGATTTGTAGTACTTACTTCGGGTGGTAATAACCCGGATGCAGGTAAAAGTGTATGGGGAAGTGGATTCTTACCAAGTGTTTATCAAGGTGTACAGTGCCGCAGCGAAGGTGATCCAGTACTATTTATTAAAGATCCTGCAGGCATGGACCGCGATATTAGAAAAGCAAGTATTGATGCCATTAATAAAGTAAACGAAGAATCTTATACCGAGTATCAAGATCCAGAAACTTTGTCACGCATTTCTCAATACGAGCTCGCATACAAAATGCAAATTTCAGTTCCGGGTGTAATGGATATTAGTACCGAGCCTGATTATATTCATGAAATGTATGGCACTAAACCCGGCGAATCATGTTTTGCCAATAACGTATTACTTGCGCGTAAACTGGTTGAAAAAGGGGTTCGTTTTGTACAGCTATTTGACTGGGGTTGGGATACGCATGGCGACTCTGCAGGTAACGCAGTTGATATTGGACTTAAAAATAAATGTCGAAAAATTGATAGGCCAATTACCGCGCTCTTACAAGATTTAAAACAAAGAGGACTATTAGATGATACACTTGTCGTGTGGGGTTCAGAGTTTGGTAGAACACCGATGCAAGAAAATAGAGAAGGTAAAACCATGCCATTTAAAGGCCGCGACCACCATGGCGAAGCGTTTTCGATGTGGATGGCAGGCGGTGGCATTAAAGGTGGCACTACCTATGGTGAAACAGATGAAATTGGTTACAATATTGTAAATGGTAAAGTGGAAACCTTTGATGTACAAGCAACCATTTTAAATCAGTTAGGTTTTGACCACGAAAAATTCACCTATGAATCACAAGGAAGAAACTTTAGGTTAACCGACTTGAGTGGTAAAGTGATCCATGATATCATAGCATAAAAAAATAATGATGAGCGTATTTATTGGAAGGTTCCACCCTGTTTTTGTTCACTTGCCTATAGGAATATTACTTTTTGCTGCCCTTTTATTTTTTACTTCTAAAAAGCAAAAGTTTGCGGCAGTATCTACAGCAGTAGCACCGGCACTTGTTGTAGGTTCTTTTTTTTCAATCCTATCTTGCATAACAGGCTATTTACTTTCTATTTCAGATGCGTATAATGAGGGTATTGTATTTAAGCACCAGTGGCTAGGTATTGCAACTGCTATCACAAGCATCGTTTGCTATATCGCCTATCAAAAAAAGTTCAAGTATGCGGGCATACTCATTACATTGTTAACGACACTTATTATAATTACCGGACATAACGGCGGCAGCCTTACACATGGAGAAGATTATTTAACAGCGCCTCTTTCAAATAGCAAGAGCGATAAAAAAGTAATTGCCAATATCAATGAAGCCGTTGTATACAAAGATGTCATAGAACCCATCTTAGCGGCCAAGTGTTATAGTTGCCATGGTGATAGCAAGCAAAAAGGAAAGTTGCGTTTAGACCTCCCTAATTATATCATGCAAGGGGGTGAAGAAGGAAAAGTATTAACACCGTTTCAACCAGGAAGTAGTGAGCTTATCAACAGGCTTTTACTTCCAACTTCTAACGAAGAACATATGCCGCCCAAAGAAAAACCGCAACTTACAAAAGATGAAGTGGCACTACTACACTGGTGGATTGAATCGGGTGCCAGTTTTACTGAAGTTGTAAAAAACACCAAACAAACCGCTGCTATTAAAGGGGTATTAGCTGCATTCTCTACTGGTGATGCGACCGCCGCCGAGCAAACACAATTGCCTGCACAAAAAGTAAGTGCTATTTCAAGTGACTTACTTACTGAGTTAAACAAAGAAGGTGTTGCGGTTGTGCCGATTGTAAATGGGTCTAATTATGTACGTGCTAATTTAATTGGGGTTGAAACATTAAGTGCCCAAACCTTTCAACTTCTATCAAAAATATCAGATCAATTGTTACAATTAAACGCATCGTTTACAACCATCAAAGACGAGCATTTGAGTGCGCTATCTAATTGCAAACAACTCAAACAATTAGAATTAAACGGTACTAGCATCACAAATAAAGGACTTGCATCACTTGCTGCCTTAGAAAATTTAGAAATTTTAAGTATCACGCAAACCAAAGCTACCGCAGAAGGTATCAGTAGTTTAACCGCCATTAAAAACTTAAAAAAAGTATTCCTCTATAACACCAGCTTTACAAGCGCAGCCATTGCCCAATTAAAACAAAAAATGCCAGGCTTGCTAATAGATACAGGGGGTTATAAATTGCCAATATTAGTTACAGATACCACAGAGGCTAAAGCGCTAGAAATTAAAACCAAATAGCAGGAAATAAAGTTCCTTATCAAGCATTATCTAGCCGGCCACTATTGTTCACTATCCTGCTATCATTCTAACGTATAGGTCTTCAACTTTTTTGCGGGCCCATGGTGTTTTTCGCAAAAACTTTAAGCTTGATTGTATGCTAGGGTTGTCATTAAAACAATTGATAGGGATATGCTGCCCTAAATCTTCCCATCCAAAATAAGCAACGAGTTCAGTTACTATTTTTTCGAGGGTTTTACCGTGTAAGGGGTCATTTGACACTTGTTGCATATGCAATATTAAGTAATTTGCCGCCATGACAGCGCACCGATACTTTGTAGTACATAAACCTATTAATATGGTTTCTCAATTTATCAGCTCCCACGATGTTAATTTATTGGGCAGTTTAAATTTTGATTTTCCGGAAGGCACACATGCCATTGGCCGGCTAGATAATAATTCTGAAGGACTCCTTTTATTAACCACCAATAAAAAAATCACCAAGCTTTTATTTCAAGGGCCTAAGCCACATACCAGAACCTATCTTGTTCAAGTAAAAAATAAAATGACACCTGCTACGGCAGCGGCACTCGCTGGTGGTATACCAATTAGCGCACCTAATGGAAGCCAATATCTTACAAGCCCATGTACGGTTTCCATACTAGAGGATCCTGCACCCTACCAACATTTGTTTGATGCATCCTTACTAACGCCGGCAATACGGGTACATCAAAATGTAGTAACCAGCTGGGTGCTTATCACATTAACCGAAGGAAAATTTCATCAAGTACGCAAAATGGTAGCAGCCGTGCACCACAGGTGCCTAAGACTTATCAGGGTAGCCATCGAGGCTATTTACTTGGGCAATTTACCGGCGGGGGAAGTAAAAGAATTAGAAGAAGCAGATTTTTTTAAGCTGCTAGAACTTTAGTTTTCTTTTTTATAAAAAAGGTGCATGAGTATAATATGCGGAAGACTCACGCATGCTAAAAAAACAAAAAACACCGCAGCATAAGACTGTATTAGTTGCGCGTTTGTTTGTTGCAAATAAAAGAAAAGAGAAAAAATAAGAAGTGCGCCCACATTAAAAGGTAGCGACTCCAGATACAGTTTTTTGGGAGCAATTTGTAATTTACCGGCAATATGCCCCCAAGCATTTACGCTATGCGAACCAACAAAATAGAGTCCAAAAGCAAGCATGAGTGGCATTTGAGTACCCAGTAAAAGTATAGCTACCAAAAACAAGCATGTCTTTTTTGAAATCCACCACAGTGGCAAGAGTAAAACAGAAGAAACGGCAATTATTATATTTTTATATTGCAACAGGTCAAGAGAAGCTACAAAACCTGAAACGCCCTGCATATTATCAAGCACCAAAATAGATTCATTGAGATGCGAGAAAATAATAAAGAATAAAATAGATAACCCAATTACAAAAGCATAGGCTTTTTGAGCAAGTGTATTAAATGAAACCTGCATTTCTACCATTTCAGATTCTCCAAAATGAAACGCAGAGTACGCAATAAATAAGAGTAAAGAAAATACCGGAAACCATTGCCACACCATAAAATAGGCAGCAATAATTAGTAAATACTGCACAACAAACTTTAAAAGATTAAACTTTTTAGAAGCCAATAATAAATGATCTACTGCTCCATGCGGAATGCCTACTACGAGCAAACCGCCAATTAAACCAGCATAACCAAACCCAGTAGCAACACTTGGACTCACCCAGTTCAGTAAAAAATACACCAGCATACAGCCAATAGTAAATAAGTAACCCTTTTTTATATAACTAGTCCAGTAAATAAACCAGGCTTTTAAAAAAGGAACGATTGGTAGTGAAGTAAATATTTTTACCTCACCTGCTACTTTAGATTTTTCATCTAAAAAAGAAAAGACGGCCTGTATTGAATTTTTTTGAAATAGTGCTGTAAATATTTTTTTACCCAGCTTTGGCCATCTAATTAATATAATTAAAAGCAGGTGGTCGTAAAATAAGAAACGTGCTTTTGTTACTGGAGCTTGCGCTGGATTTTCAAATGCCGCCGCAAACGCATGCATTTTTTTAAAACCATACCCTGTGGTAGGCTTAATTAAATTGGCCCTTGCACCCATATTAATAATGCGGCTATCTATGGAGGCGGGCTGCTTTAGCACTGTCATAGGGATGCAACCCTGTTCTTCTGCTATAATTTCATAGGCTCCAAATTGAGCCTTAATTTTTTCATCTAATATTTTTTTTGCGTAATCAATATTAATAGTATCAACACCAAACCTTGTTAATTCTACCAAACATTCATTAGGCGCATAAGGTAGGTTGTATACAAATTGCGTATGACCAGACTGATCCACATCAAAGTTCATCATCTGAAATGTATCAACATGTAATGGCGCCTCTTGCAAACGAATATGGTAGCCAAAAAATGATTGGAGTAAATAGGATTGATTGCGAATTTCAGGGATAAACACAGGCGGCCTGCTATCAAAAACAATAGCACCATTAATTACCTGCTGTTCAACAACAATTTCTATGCAATCTGGTAAAGGGTTTAAAGACGCTACTTGTGCATCAAATTTGTCAATTGTATCAGAGGCGGTAGTTGCGTGTAATAAATTGTAAAAATCAATACTTTTTATGCAGTAATAAGGTTGGTCCTGAATAGACTGTACCTTATTATTATTGGTTTGAACAAATTGGTATTGATGACTAATAATGGAGGACAGCTCTTTAACGATTGGAGCATCTGGAGAAGACCAAAAACAATAGGTTTTATCGTTTGTGTTTTTTTGCTGCGGTTCTATTACAGCAATCCGTTTGGTTTGATGATAGCCTCTTTTAATAAACTCTAGTAACATCAGACCATTAGAAGCGCCCATACCAATAAATACATAATCATATGGTATGACTGTGTTGGTATTATGATTATGCTCTAATAACATGCAAGGAAACGAATCTGAAGTGGCTACAAAATAAAAGGCGAGGTCTGCAATAAATACATACCTCGCCTTTTTATAAAACTGTTGAAATCAATTAATCTTGAGTTCTGCTTAATGAATAGATCACTAAACCAAATCCAATTTTGTTGATTGCATCTGCAACGTTGTAAACGATATCCATGTAGTGAGAAGCTACTGCAGCGTCTGCAACTAATTGAATACCAAATAATCCACCTGGAGTTCCTAAAATGTAACCTAAAGGATAGATAGCCCATCCAACAAGTACGAACCATGCAAGTGTTTTTGTTGCTTTAGCAACTTGTGCACCAGCAGTTTGAGCAAGTTGAGCAACTTCACCAAACCATACTAGGTAAACAATGTAGAAATAAGCAGCACCTGAAGCTACGCCCCAAACTACACTACTTCCTCTGTAAATTGTTTCACCGAAGTAACCAGTTACAAGCATTACTAGAGAAGCGAAAATTAACTTCCATAATAAACCTTGCTTAGCACCTGCTTTTTTAGTGATCAAGTAGAACTCAACGCACATAAGAGGCACAGTTAAAATCCAGTCTACATATCTGAAGAAAGTAGGTGAATCTCCAGTTGCTAAGTTATATCCTCTCATGTAGTAGTAGTGTACTGCTGCGATGAAAGTGATCAAACCAGAAACTAGAACTGAGGTTCTCCATTTTGTTGGTGTAGAACTCAACTCAAAAAAGAAGAATACCGACGCGGCCATCATGGCCATTGTTCCGATAAAAAACGTAAATGCTACGTAGTTGTCGGAGGCGATTTTTAAATGTTCCATAGGGCAAAATGATTTTGTTTAATCGAATATAACGATAATTGGAACAATTTGTTCAAGCCCAAATAGCAGTTTTAATGCTATTTTACCCAAAATTGTTAATTAAGCGTTACTTAATGAGTACATTTTTAGTTATAACTACCTGATTAATAACGAAATAGAAGCTTTTTGAAGGCTGTTTAGTCGATAAAAAAAAGTTGATAATATGTTAAATTGGTAAAAAATAGTCATTTTAAAAAAACATTGCTGGATGCAGCTCATCCCAACCTGTTGCATCTTGATACGCTTTTGCAATTCTTAAAATACTTGCCTCATCATATAATTTTCCAACAAAACTAATACCTACTGGTAAATTATTGCGCTTATCAAAACCAACAGGCACGCACACGACAGGGTTACCCGTTAAATTGGTAATCGCAGATTGATTACCATCACCTCTCGACGGACAAATGATAGCGTCAAAAGGTGCCATCGCTTCGTTAACATCTTTCATTAATACATAGCGGTGACGCTGTGCATTTACATATTCTACAGCAGGAACAAACCTTGCAGTTCTAAACTGGTTGGGCCAATCATTTTTTGTTTGACGTGTAAGTACATCATCTTGATTCGAACGCGTAAGGTCATCAAATTGTGCAGCACATTCTACACCAATAATGACGTCCATAATATTAAACTTATAAACGCCGCTATCCGGGAAATTTACTGGAATTAAAGTAGCACCCATTTTTTCAAATACTTTAAGCGCCAACCACTCTGCTCTTGTGGTATCTTTTATTTTATCAAAATAATTTTTGGCGTAAGCGATTTTATAATTTTTTATAGGCTTTACAGCGTCGTAATTAAATGGCATGTTTACCGCAGACAAATCTTTACCATCTGTGCCATGTAAATAATAATAGACAACCGCTGCGTCGGCAGCAGACCTACATATAGGACCCACTTTATCCAAACTATAACTAAGTGCCATCGCACCTGATCTGCTAATCGTTCCAAATGTTGGTCTTAACCCCGTTGCCCCACAAGTAGTAGATGGTGATACAATACTGCCCCAGGTTTCGGTACCAATCGCAAAAGGTACAAGGCCAGCTACTGTTGCAGCCGTTGACCCCGCCGATGAACCCGAAGATCCATATTTTAAATTCCAAGGATTTTTAGTTCTTCCTCCATACCAATAATCACCCATGGCTAAAGCACCGAGTGTGAACTTTGCTACTAGTACAGCACCCGCTTCTTTTAGTTTTGCATACACATAGGCATCTTCATCAATGATTTGATTTTTGTATGGCTCAGCACCCCAGGTTGTTTTAGTACCCTTTACTGCAAATAAATCTTTAAGGCCATAAGGGATTCCATGTAACAGTCCTTTGTACTTGCCTGCAGCAATTTCAGCATCTGCTTGTTTAGCCTGTTCAAGCGCAAGGTTTTCAGTTAAACTAATTAAGCACTGTAAAGTATCGCCAAAGTTTTTAATACGCTCAATAAAAAAACGGGTTAAAGCAACTGAACTTATTTTTTTATTTTTTATCAAATAAGCTAGCTGCTCTATAGAATAAAATGCAAGATCATTTTTATTGGCAGGAAGAGACGCCGCATTTGTAGTACCCCATTTAACAGGTTGCTGCACCGTATTAAATTTCATACCAGACACAACAGGCGTTTGCCACATGCTTAAAGGCGTTGCATTATTTAAAGTAAGCTTATGCATACTTTTATAATTGTATAAATTATCTTTTACATCGGAAAAAAGCGTGTCAATTTCTTTTGGTGTAAATGTCAAATCAAAAACCTTTGCTACACTATTTAAATCGGTTTTATTAAATGTGCTGTCCTGTGCAGTTGCAGTCAATGAAATTGCTAAGAATAAGGTGAGTATACGTACTTGCATAAAAAATATTAAAAGCTAATTTACTGAACAGGTAAGATAAAAGCCGGAATTGGGATACCTTCTTTGTCTACAAGATTTGCAGATGTATAGGGTGAAAATCCAAAATATAGCCGCGCAGGCTTTGAGGGCGTTTTAATAACTGCCTTATTCTCCTTAATTACATAACTAGCTTCATGTATCCCATCCAATGAAAACCCCTTAGGCATAGCACCATCAATCGTTTGGAGAGGATTGTTAAATGTAACAACGACTTGTTTGTTTGCATACACTATCCTTATGGGTTTTGTTAATGTAGGGGATTTTAAATATCCATACATATCATGTAAAACTGTATTAGCGAGTCTTTGAGCGATGTCCTTTTTATTGGTTGGATGCACATCATTTTTTGCACCTTTGTCCATGCTTACAACCATACCTACATGATGTCCTTTTTGCAAAGCATCAAATTGAGCGGCTCTAAACTGCTGCCAATGATGCGATTTATAATTTGTACTATCAATGGATGCTATTTGAACAAAATAAAAAGGTAGATTTTTGAATCCCCAGACACTTCTATAAGATGTTATCATTTTTTCTTGAAGCGCGGCATACTCAACTACTCTTTCCATTTCCTGCGCATTACTTTCACCTTGGTACCATAATATGCCAGCAATTTTTAGTTTTGAAAGAGGCACAATAGCAGCATCATATAAAAAGCTAGGCTTAAACGCATGATTGCCATTTAAATTAGTAAGACCTATATTTTCTTTTCCGCGCTGTCTAATCCAAACAGGCAAATAATCATTTGTTAACCAACTACCATTTATTTTTTTTGAAAAAGCGGTATCACTTTCTAATGACGCTTTGCTCATCCATGCTTCTATGGGTGATCCGCCAACAGATACATTGATGATTCCAATGGGCACCCCTGTTTTTTGTGCAACAATTTTTGCAAAATAATATCCAATGGCAGAAAAACTTGGCGCACTAATACTATCAAGGATTTGCCAAACACCTTCATAAAAATTAGATGGCGTTATAGATTGTCTAATCGCATCGGGATAGGGATTAGCGTATCTATTTTTACCTATATATACAGGATTGTATACACGAATATTTTGATTGGTTACAATTGGCAATTCTTTTTGATAATGCCATTCACTTTTTAAAGCAAACTCCATATTAGATTGGCCCGCACAAACCCATACATCTCCCCAAAGCAAATTTTTAAATTGTAGCGAATCAGTTCTTGTAAATACCACCAAACTAAAAGGTTTTAGAGATGCAGTATGTGATGGAATCTCTATTTTCCAAAATCCGTTTTGATTTGAAACAGTGTTATATGTTTTATTTTCACCAATATGAATTTTTACCGCGTTTGAGGGCAATGCTTTACCGGACAATATGAGCTGTTTACCACGCTGCAACACCATATTGTGCATGATGGGCTGATCTATTTCTAATTGCGCAAATACACTAGCACTTAACAATAAAAAGAAACTCGTTACTACGAATCGCATATAATTATTTATTGAGATATTCGAGAAGTAACTGATAACAAAGCCACTCTTGACGCGGCAAATGAAAAGGCCCTTTAAATAAATTTCCTTTTGCAGTTTGAGAAATACTGCCATCACGGTGCAAATACCCAAACCACTCTCCATGCTCTTTATCATGAAACTTATTGTACGCATAATCGTGCACCTGATTATGCATACTCGCATACCGCTCATTTCCGGTTAATAAATAAGCCATCAGGGTTGCTATGATTGTTTCGTTATGGGGCCACCAAAACTTCATGTCCTGCCAGTACTCCTGTACCGGCTTATTGAATACATCCCTAAAATATAAAAGCCCTCCATGGGTTTCATCCCAACCGCGCTTCCACATATAATCAATCATTTTACAACCAAGCGCAATTAAACGTGGATCATTGTTCCGATATTTTGCTTCCTGCAAAATAAACCAACCTCCTTCAATAGCATGTCCCGGATTTAAAGTGCGTCCATCGATATGATCAATAATGGATCCGTCAGGCGCCACCTGTTCCATCACACATTCAATATCATCTTTTACAAAATATTTTTCGATGGTATCAATCCATCCACTAATGAGATCGTCACAACGAGGATCACCAATGGTGTCTCTCAACTGCTGGGCTGTATTCATTAATATCATGGGAACACCAATTCCTATGCTAGGCCTTAAACCAGAATACTTTGGTGCTAACAAACCGGGTGTATTTGCATATTCTAAACATTTGGTAAATACCCTTCTAGCATTATCAGCAGCTTCCTCGTCGCCACTTGCCTTTGCATAGGCTGCGGCACCTATAACATAAAATGTTTCTGAAAAAAAATATCTACGTTTTCTGATAGGACTACCATCACGCATCACATGAAAAAACATTTGACCATCTGTATCAAAACAATGTTTATTTAAAAAATCGTAACCGAGCTTGGCACCATCTAGCCATTCTTGTTTTTTTTCTATGGTATTATAAAGTGTAGATAAAGTCCATACGGCCCTTCCCTGAATCCAAACTGCTTTGTCATCATCAATTAATGAGCCATCCGCATCACGCATAAACAAATACCCGCCGTGCTCCCTATCAAAAGAGCGGGGAAACCAAAATGGAATGGTATCTTCTAATAATTGATGTTTGTAAAAGTGAGCAAGCGAATTAAGCTGTTCTTGATCATATACCATATTGCAAATTTTTTAGGCAGTTGCCTCTCTCGGTTTTAAAAATAATAATTGAAGCACAATAACAACGATAACAATACCTGCAAGTGCTGCAAAATCTCTATTTAAATTTCCAGCATCTGTAGACTTACCTAAATAATCGGTAATAACAGCCCCAGCAAAAATGCCAGCCGTATTTAATAAGCCATAGGCAGTTGCCCTGCTACTAGAAGGAACAAATTGACATAAAATAGGCATATTGTTCGTATCAAACATACCAAAGCCAAAACCAAACATAGATGCAGCTGCAAATACAATTACAATTGAATTGCTATAGCCAAGTAATAGTAAAGCCGGTATCATAAGAGATAGCCCCATGGCGCCAATGTAAACACGGGCACGAATATTTTGCTGCACCCATTTATCAGAAAAATAACCACCCACAATTACTCCAAACAAAGAAGATAATGAAATGGAAATGGTGGTTAATGGACCTGCAATAGACATATCGATATGCAGTTTATCTGCAATTAAAGTAGGTGCCCAGTTTTTGATAGCCCACCCAGGAAAACTAGGTACTGCAAAATATAAGATGATAATCCAAAATGAAAAAGAGGACAGTAACCCAGTAACACTTTTAATGATGGAAGTAATTCCTTTTTGAGCAGCAGTTCGAATTTCTCTTTTAATATTGTCCTGCAAAAAAAATAGAAGTACGACCGCATATACCATACCAAATCCACCAAAAAACATAAAAGCATACTGCCAAGAAAATTGCTTAGCAACCGTCGCACCAAATCCACCAAGTGCCTGCCCCATATATATTCCGGACATATGAAGCCCAACAGCCAAGGACCTGGTTTTATCAGAATGATAATCGGCAATAAGTGATAACCCAGCAGGTATATACAAAGCTTCACTGAAACCCATTAGGGCCCTAAGCCAATAAAGCGTATTAAATGTTTTTGCAAAACCCATCGCAAATGTTACGAGCGACCACACAAATAAACTACCAATGATGAGCCCCTTTCTATTAATACGGTCTGCAATTATTCCGGAAAACGAACTCATAGATCCATAAACCCATAAAAAAACAGCCATTAAATAACCGTAATTAGTGGCCTGACTAAGTTCTGTGATATCCAATTGCATAGAAGGTCGCATGGTAGCAATCATTTGACGATCCATATAGTTTAACAGTGCCACTACCCACAACAGGCCAACTACAATCCAAGGATATTTTTTTGATTCAGTCATGTTTATTTTTTAAAGGACCCGACCCAAATATAAGGGGTTCTTATTCCTGGTTTTATTTCACCAACAGGTAAAATAACTTTATGATTAAACAAAAAAGCATTGGTTGTAACCGGAGCTGTGAAACCAAGTTGCGCATAAGGGCTCCATTTATTTAAGGAAGCGTCGTATGCACGCACATCTTTACTAAACCCTGGATGCGTTTTTTGTAAATTATTTTTGATTTCAGTTAAGCTATTTTTTGTTTCAGGGTCTGTAGTGGCGGCAATTTTTGCAGCTAACATCTCTACTTCATGAAAGACAACGCCTTTATCTCCCCCAATAAACAAAATTTTACCATTACCAATTGCCAGTGCACAAGCAGCAGAAACAGTTTCTGGCAAACTTGCTTTTTGTTCCCAAAAATTATTTTCTACATCAAAAGCATACACTTCTTTGTATATTTTACTAATACCATTTGCTTCTTTACAACGTCCGCCTATGATATAAATATGTTCATTTGCTATTGCGGCGGCTGCAAAAGAAGTTGGCTGAGGCAAGCTCGCCTGCGCAGTCCATCCTTTTTTAATATTATTTAGCGCTAGCTTCCATACCCTATTTGAAACTCCTTCTTTATTTGCACCACCTAAAAAATACAGGGCATTATCTGTGGCAACAGCTACTGCATTTGTAATAGCAATTGGCAAATGTGGCAATTCAATAATTTCAAAAGTTTGTTGTTTACCTTTTTTAATTAAGTAAGCACTATTTAATGGACCCTTTTCATTTTCACCCCCAGCATAAAAAATACCCTCTTTTAATTGAGCAACTGCAGCATAAGCAACTTTGCTTGGAAGCCTTACACTACTATCAGCTATAATAACCGTATCTCCTTTTACATCATATACAAACACCTGATCATAGTATTTTTTAACACCTCCCTCCCATGGCAATCCTTCCGGAAAATTATTGCCACCGGCAATAATGATTTGATTACCCACAACCCCCAAAACAACGCCGGACAAACCCATATGATGTAACCCATTTGGTTGCACAGGTAGTACGCCACTTTGTTTCCAATTTATGGGAGACTCGTATTTTGTTTGTGCTGTACTTGCAACAACAAGGCACAAACAAACTATAAAAAAATATATTTTTTTAAATAAACCCATGAATACTAATGCGTAATTTTTGAAGCATAGTCACTAAAACCTAAAGCGTCTACATCGGCACTAAATAGTTTAAATTGCTCATCCGACATATTGGATATAGGGAGCCTAAATTCACCACAGTCCATTCCTATCTTTTTCATATAAGCTTTACCCGTTGCAATGCCTCCATATTTTCCTAACAATCGAATCATATCTATCGATTGCTGCTGAAGTACACGTGCCTTTTCAAAATCATGGTTGTTATAAGCATCTATTAAAGACAAATAAAGCGGTGCAGCATAATTATACGAACTACCCACAGCACCTTTAGCACCAAGTACTAAAGCAGACAACATATTTTCATCTCTACCCCATAACATATCATAAGCACCATTTGCAAAACGCATGCAAGACAAATAATCCATAAAATCTTCATGGGTATATTTAATGCCGGCAAAATTAGACAGCTTGCCATGCACCGCTTGTAATAAATCATACATGGTAATGTGAACCCCAGTTAACACAGGAATATGGTAGTAATAAAAAGCTAAATCGGGAACGGCTTCTCCAATTTCAATACAAGCTTTTGCCAAAACACTTGCATTTGCGGGTTTAAAATAAAAAGGAGTTGTAAAAGCAACCGCTCTTAACCCAATTTGTTTTGCATAAACAGCCAATTCTTTGCAGTCTGCAATACAAGTGCCGCCTAAAAAAGGTATAACTGTAAAATTTAAATTATCAGAAGCAACAGAAGCCCATGCCTGCATCACTAATTTTTTTTCAGGTATCGTTAACGAAACGCCTTCTCCCGTAGAGCCACAAATAAATGCACCACGCACACCATTTGACAACAGCATTTTATAATAGGCAGGAATAAGTTCTAAATGTAACGATCCATCTTTATGAAAAGGCGTAAATGGTGCCGCAATTAATCCCTCAATATGTTTATGTTTCATCCGTATTTTTTTTAAATATACAAATAATCAAACTTATCAATACTAATAGACGTTAGCATTCATAAAAGGGGTAATTTTGAACTGAATTCAATCCAATAATTACAATGATTCATAAACTTGTAACAGACGCGGCAGCAGCAGTAGCAGATATCACAGATGGTAGCACACTCATGCTAGGTGGCTTTGGCCTTTGTGGTATTCCGGAAAATTGTATCCAAGCCATTTTAGAAAAAGGTACGACCAATTTAACCTGCATTTCAAACAATGCCGGCGTAGATGATTTTGGCATTGGACTTCTGCTCCAACAAAAAAGAGTTAAAAAAATGATATCGTCTTATGTAGGCGAAAACGAAGAATTTGAAAGACAATTGCTCTCTGGCGAATTAGAAGTTGAACTAATACCGCAGGGAACACTTGCATTTAGATGCATGGCTGCAGGCTATGGCATGCCAGCCATATTTACACCCGCTGGTGTTGGCACCGAAGTAGCTGTAGGTAAAGAATCCAGAATTTTTGATGGCAAAGAATATTTATTGGAAACTGCATTTAATGCAGATTTTGCCATTGTGAAAGCTTGGAAAGGTGACACCGATGGAAACTTAATTTTTAAAAGTACTGCGCGCAATTTTAATCCACTCATGGCCATGGCTGGTAAAATTACTATTGCCGAAGTAGAAGAATTAGTGGAGCCAGGCATACTTGATCCCGATCAAATTCACACACCCGGCATTTATGTGCACCGAATTTTTGAAGGAAAAAATTATGAGAAAAGAATTGAAAAACGCACCACCAGTAAATAAAATTTTATGTTAGATAAAGAAGGCATTGCAAAACGAATTGCAAAAGAAGTTAAAAATAATACCTACGTTAATTTAGGCATTGGCATCCCTACCCTAGTGGCCAACTATTTACACGAAGGCATCAACGTGTGTTTTCAAAGTGAAAATGGATTATTGGGCGTTGGACCTTTCCCAAAAGAATATGCAGTTGACCCTGATACCATCAATGCAGGTAAGCAAACCATAACGGCGCTTCCTGGTGCTAGTTCATTTGATTCTGCCATGAGTTTTGGAATGATTCATTCAAAAAAAATTGACCTAACCATACTTGGAGCAATGGAAGTTTCTGAAAATGGAGACATTGCCAACTGGAAAATTCCGGGCAAAATGGTAAAGGGTATGGGTGGTGCGATGGACCTTGTTGCTTCTGCAAAACATATTATTGTAGCCATGCAACACGTTAATAAAGCAGGCGAAAGTAAACTTCTTGCAAAATGCGATTTACCCCTCACTGGAAAAAACTGCGTTAAAAGAATTGTAACCGAATTAGCTGTTATTGATATTGCACCAGAAGGCGGATTTGTACTGATCGAAAGAGCACCTGGGGTATCAATAGAGCAAATAAAAAATGCCACTGCTGGAAAGCTCCTTATTAGTGGAGACATCCCAGAAATGGCATTATAAAAAAGGTAAATAAATTATAAGTTCCCTCTTAATTCTTGTTCTCTTTCGAGTGCTTCAAAAAGTGCTTTGAAATTTCCTGCACCAAATGATTTAGCACCTTTGCGCTGAATGATTTCAAAAAACAAGGTAGGTCTATCCTCTACTGGCTTGGTAAATATTTGTAGTAAATACCCTTCGTCATCACGGTCTACAAGTATGCCTAGTTTTCTTAACGGCTCTAAGTCTTCATCGATAGGGCCAATACGGTCTAGTAGTTCATCATAATAAGTACCAGGTACTTTTAAAAACTCTACGCCTCTTTCACTTAACGCTGTTACCGTTGTAATAATATCCTGTGTTGCAATAGCGATATGCTGCACACCAGCATCCTTATAAAAATCGAGGTATTCTTCTACTTGAGATTTTTTCTTTCCCTTAGCTGGTTCGTTAATGGGGAATTTCACAAAGCCATTTCCATTACTCATTACTTTACTCATGAGTGCAGAGTATTCGGTAGAAATTTGCTTGTCATCAAAAGTTAGAATGTTTTTAAAACCCATTACGTCTTCGTAAAAAGAAACCCAGGTATTCATTTGATTCCAACCCACATTACCTACGCAATGATCAATGTATTGAAGACCAACACCTGCTGGATTGTAATGACTTTCCCATACTTTAAAGCCTGGCATAAATGTGCCCTTATAATCTTTACGCTCAATAAATAAATGAACCGTATCACCATAAATGTGAATACCGCTCATTACAATTTTACCATCTGCGTCTTCACGTGTAGTAGGCTCCATGTAAGGCTTTGCACCACGCTTTACAGTTTGCTCGAAAGCATCGGTAGCATCGTTTACCATTAAAGCAACTGCTTTAACCCCATCACCATGTTTATTTACATGCTCCGCAATGGTACCTGTTGGATGTAGTGGCGTTGTTAAAACGAGTCTTACTTTATTTTGAATAAGTACATAAGAAACTTTTTCTTTATCACCAGTTTCAGGACCACTATATGCATAGCTCTGAAATCCAAAAGCTGTTTTGTAAAAATGTGCAGCTTGCTTTGCATTACCTACATACAACTCTACATAATCTGTTCCCATGAGGGGTAAAAAATCTGTGCTCATCTGAAATTTTTAATTCTTATTCAATATTATGTTGCCAACTCTTGTGGTAATTTTCATCTTCAATAGCAATGGCATCTTCTGTTAACATGAGTGGCTTAAATGGATCAATCATAACAGCCAGTTCTTCTGTCTTTTCTTTGCCAATAGAGCTTTCTACAGTACCCGGATGCGGACCATGAGGTATGCCACCTGGGTGTAATGTAATTTGCCCTTGCACCACAGATTTTCTACTCATAAAATCACCGTCTACATAATAGAGCACTTCGTCACTATCAATATTGCTATGGTTATATGGTGCTGGAATAGCCTGTGGATGGTAATCATATTTACGCGGGACAAAAGAACAGATCACAAAATTGTGCGCTTCAAATGTTTGATGCACCGGTGGTGGTTGATGCACGCGACCCGTAATAGGTTCAAAATTATGGATCGAAAAAGCCCATGGATAATGATATCCATCCCATCCAATAAAATCAAATGGATGTGTACCATAGGTGTACGGATAAATGAGTCCCTGCTTTTTGATCAGTACTTTAAAATCACCAGCTTCATCAAAGGTTTCAAGATCAGTAGGTCTTACAATGTCGCGCTCGCAAAATGGCGAATGCTCCATCAGTTGTCCATATTTATTTTGATACCTTTTTGGGAAATGTATGGGACTAAAACTTTCAATGATAAACAAACGGTTATCTGCATCATTAAATTCAATTTGATAAATCGTACCACGAGGCACAACAATATAATCGCCATACTTAAAATATATTTTACCGAATCCAGTTTTTAAAGTACCAGAACCTTTATGGATAAACAAGACTTCATCGGCCTGACTATTTTTATAAAAATAAGTAGTCATGGACTCCATGGGTGCCGCCAAAGAAATTTGTAAATCTGAATTTACCAATACAATTTTTCGACTCTCTAAATAATCTTTTTGCGGCTTGATATTAAAGCCAAGCAAACTGGTATGTCGTAAATGTTTTTCTCTTGCAATTTTTGGTTCTACCGAATACGGCGTACCCAATTCTTTTACAATGGTTGGTGGATGCGTATGGTACACGAGTGAATACATACTAGAAAAACCTTCGGTAGAAACGAGTTCTTCGGCATAGAGTGCACCATCAGGTTTTCTAAAAACGGTATGACGTTTTGCAGGAATTTGTCCTAAAGTATGGTATATTGGCATAGCAGGGTATTTATTCCGCTGCAATACTAACAATTATTAGTATAAAATAGAATATTATTTTACCTTCGTTTTGCACAATTAACATTCCATGAAAATCATTAGCTACCGTTTAAACAGTGCCACGTCCTACGGCGTTTTGGTGAATAACGAACTCTTTTCATTACCGGAAAATCAGTCGGGTTTACCGGCTTCTATGAATGCATTTTTAGCACTCGAAGAAAAAGGCATGGAAATGGCCCAGCAAACAGCAAATCAAATTGAAGCAGGAACGCTACCGGTAACCCCCATAAAAAATTATGAAATTTTGGCGCCTGTTCCACATCCTAGTTCTTGTAGAGATGGTTATGCGTTTAGACAACACGTAGAAGCGGCCAGAAAAAATAGGGGTGTGGAAATGATTCCTGAATTTGACCAGTACCCTATTTTTTATTTTACGAATCACCAAGCTGTTGAAGGACCAGGTCCTGTTTATTGCATGCCCGATCATTTTGAGCAACTCGATTTTGAACTTGAAATAGCCATTGTTATTGGTAAAAAGGGAAGAAATATTAAAGCCAGTGAAGCAGATGCCTACATCGCAGGATTTACCATCATGAATGATATGAGCGCAAGAAAACTTCAAATGGAAGAAATGCTTTTAAACCTAGGCCCTGCCAAAGGAAAAGATTTTTCTACCGTGATTGGACCTTGGCTTGTTACACCCGATGAGCTTGCGCAAAAAGTAGCACCTACCAAGGCTGGGCATGTAGGCCTTAATTACAATTTAGAAATGAAATGTTATGTAAATGATATTTTGGTTTCAAGTGGGAACGTAAAAGATATGGATTGGACATTTGCAGAAATTATTGAAAGATGTTCTTACGGTGTAACCCTATATCCGGGTGATGTAATTGGCTCTGGAACCGTTGGTACCGGATGCTTTTTAGAACTCAATGGAACCGGAAAAAGATTAGATTCTAATTTTAAACCACAATGGTTACAAAATGGAGATAAGGTAACTATGTCTATTGATAATTTGGGTATTTTAGAAAATCAAATCGTTGCCGAAGACAGCAACTGGTCCATTTTATCCCTAAAGAAATAACAATGCTTACCATCAACACATCAGATATAAGTCCATTAGAACTTCAGGGATATTTACAAAGTGCCATCGCACCGAGGCCTATTTGTTTGGCATCGACCATTGACAAAGAAGGTCAGGTAAACCTCAGTCCGTTCAGCTATTTTAATTTATTTAGCATGAACCCGCCTATTTGTATTTTTTCGCCATCCAGAAGAGTGAGAGACAATACCACCAAGCATACCCTCGAAAATTTAAAAAAAGTTCCGGAGTGTGTGATCAATATTGTAAACTATGCCATGGTGCAGCAAGTATCGCTCTCTAGTTGCGAATACAGTAAAGAAATTAATGAATTTAACAAAGCAGGATTTACACAAATCCCTTCCGATATGGTAACACCTCCAAGGGTTGCCGAATCGCCCATACAACTTGAATGTACCGTTGCACAAATTATTGCACTTGGCGAAAAAGCAGGTGCCGGAAATTTAGTGCTAGCCGAAATTAAAAAAATACATATTGCAGAATCGGTACTAAATGCACAAAACAAAATTGATCAAGCAAAATTAGATTTAGTAGCAAGACTTGGTGGAGATTGGTATGCAAGAATTAACGAACAAAATTTATTTGAGGTAACCAAGCCCAATACGCAGCTAGGTATGGGTTTTGACATGTTGCCAAAATTTATTAGAGAACATGCCGGATTGAGCAACAACGAAAAAGCACAGCTTGCAAATTGCACAACAGTTCCAGCGTCACTCGCACAAAACGCAGATATCGTGGTAAATTTAACTCCTGCAAGTATCGAAGCCATTAAACTAGAATTAGCAAACAACAATGCACAAAGTGCTTGGACTATTATTGAAAAATCAACCTCGCATCAATAATTCCAAGACCATCTGATATCAATGTTTTAAAACTAGGATTTTCCGTTTTTTGCTGTTCGAGATATCCCCTAATTGCTTTTGACAATAGATCAGCATCCTCTAAAGCCGCAACAATTTCTAAAATTTCTAGTGCGCAAAGCCAATCTTTTTTATGGGATGCATGTACCTGATTAAATATATTTTCAAGTTCCGCTACTTGCGCCGTGGTTATTGATGCTAATTCAATTTGCCCTCTTATTTCCCTAACCTTTGCAAACAATGCATGATAGGCATAATCCTGAGGGGAATAGCTTGGCTGATGTGTTTGCTCAGGAGATACATACAACTGATCTTCAAAAGTACTAATGTCTGCGGGGCCATTAAATACAGATACAATAGAGGCGCCCACTGCCATATCAAATACACCCCATGATGGATCAAACAAAATAAGTCCATCTTTACTTTTTACGGTGCAGGATGTAAATGAAAAAATGATGTTTTTTGTATCCTGCTTTATACTATCTCTTAAAATACCTTGTACGGTAATGCCTGATTCAAATGATAAAAGCACTTCTTGATTGAGTTCAATTCCAACATCAGAAAGGTCTTGCGCTGTAAAATCTTCAAGCGGCTTTTTGGCATTGATTAAATTTCCAACTGGCGATCCAAAACCATCTGCATGGTAGTTCTTACCATGACCTTGCAACTGCTTATGATTATAGGATAAAGCCGTTGGACCCGTTGTTTTTATATAGGCTACCCCAGAACCTGGACCCTCTAAAACCTGCGTACAAGCACCTGATACTTGAATACCAGAACTATATGCTAGTGTACAAATATTTTTACATTCAATGGCTTTTTTTACACCCTCTAAACCGCCTACCCTAAATGCCATGGTATTTTCAAACTGTTTTAAAACATCAATTAAGTTTTGAAAAGTAGGTGTTACAAAAAGTTGAGGTTGTTGCTTGGTAATATCATATGAATACGTGAGTGCATCAATGGTATATGGTATTTTTTTTACCTCAGGGTGCATGCATGAAGCACTCTCACCTATTGACGACAATAAACCTGCTCCATAAATTTTTGGCTCATCGAGTGGTCCAATTAAACCATATTCGACGGTCCACCACTGCAATCGACTAAGCAATGCCATTTCGGAAGGTTCACCTAAATTTTGTTGTTGTTCAAAAATAGTGGCCTCTGTTTTTTTAATTACTGCTTCATCAATACCTGGCATTTCTTTTAAAATAGAAAGCTGTCTGATGGTTTCGTAGAGTTCAAAATCTTTGGAAGAAAAAATAGCTTTGGTTCCTATAAAACCAAGATAGCTTAGGTATTGGTTGTAATCGGTATCACTAATAATAGGTGCATGACCCGCCGATTCATGAATAATATCGGGTGCACTGGTATATTCTATATGTTCTAGTTGTCTGATATCTGCAGCAATGACAAGGACCCGGTATGCTTGAAATTCCATAAATGCTGCAGGCGGAATAAATCCATCTACTGTAACAGCACCCCAGCCAATATTTGCAAGTGCATCATTAATTTCTTGTAAGCTTGGAATTTTTTCGATGGTTAAACCGGCCTTTTTTAAACCTGGAATATAAGGATAGTATGCAGCGTCTTTTAGGAAACTATAATTTTGACGCATTACATAACGCCAAACAGCATGGTCTACACTGGTATACTTCTCGTAACACTGATCTACAATGTATTTTGCCAAATGTGCTGGCAAATTTGCGACCTGCTTATTATTAAAATCGTTCATTATTTAGCTCCTTGTAATGAGCTAAAATAGTGTAATTTAAATAAATTAACAAACGTTAGTTTTTAGTTAAAAGGGGTAGACCACTTTTTATCAATGTACACATTCGTACCCGCCAAGGTTTTTAAAAATGCCACTACTGCTGCAATTTCGGTGGGTTGTAAATTTAAACGTTGCACATTAACGCCATTGGGTTTTAAGCGCTGATCTAAATTTCTATTGTCATTAATAAATCCTCCATAATGAGAAACTGCAGTCGCTAAATCTCTTATGCCACCTGTGTGCATTAACCGTGTATTTAATTCGCCTCTATTATTAACAAGGTCACGAAGTGTAGGTGCGCGGGTAATATTAATATCTTGACCTGCACCAACTGCGAGTGCAATAACTCCATTGTTTCGGGTGTTAGGATCAATATCAAATTCAGGTGCATTGTGACAACCATTACAACCAAGCCCTCCACCAATTCTACTGCTATTGCCATCAAAAACAGGTGGTGTTAAAAATAAATCTTTACCGGTATTCTCTTGTGTAGTAAAGTTTGGAAAAGGTTGTCTATCATTATTTACCTGCGCTCTTCCAATATCATATTTTGCATCAAAAGATTGTATACTTCTAATAAATTGCCCTAAACATTCTTGTAATCGGGGCTCTGTAACAGTAATATCTCCATAGGTAAATTTAAAAAGCTCGTTGTAATAATCAGTAGCCTGTAACTTGGCTAAGAGTGCTGCTATATTTGCTCTTCCGGTTTGTCCACTAAAACCCATCTCTTTATGATCGGCAATGGGTTGTGTGGTTTGGCTTTCCAAACTTGCCGCCCTTTCATCCCAAAAAAACTTAGCTTCCACACCAAATCTTTCATTGACAAGACGCATAGAATGTCTATCCGTTAATCCACCAGCCACACCTGCACTAATGAGTGCGGTATCTGAAAATGCAAAAGCTTGCTTATGACAACTCGCACAAGAAATAGTATTGTCAATGCTTAATTTTTTATCGTAAAATAAAACCCTCCCAAGTGTTGCTTTGGCATTGGTAATAGGATTGTTACCTGTATTGTCTTTAACAATATATGCTGGCTTTGGCTGGGCTGCATAATTGGCTAAATTATTGAGGTCAATTTGTGCACCAAAAGCGGTAGCGACAGCTGTGTAAACAGTTTGCCCTGTGGTGGTAGTATCTGCTTTAGAGCAGGCTACTAATAAAACAATTACACCAATAATACCTGAAAAAATGAGGGGGATTTTTCGCATCGATTTATTTTTTTATGGGACAGTCAGTCACCAAAAACGTTTAATGGGCATTAGTTATTAAACTGCCAATTATTTGTTAATACAACAGATTCAAATTTTGCTTCTTGGTTATCAGAAAGTGTTGCAAAGAAATCTATTCCGGTCAAGGTTTCCAAATAATCTATTGAAACTACAAATTGCTTAAGTGACCCGGCACTTCCAGCATTGGGAAGTAAAAAAGCAATGGCTTCAACTCCTGTTTTTGTTTGCTTAAACACTATTTTATAATACGCACAGGGAACGGTAATTTTTTGGTTTACGGTGCCGCAACTTTTGTTTAATAGTGGCCCAGTTACCACATACACACCATTTTTTTGTAACGCCCAATCCCTTACTTTGTCTTCAAGTTTAGCCCATATACCTCTATTAAATGAAGGTGTTTGCGGAGACATATTTGACATATAAAAACTTTCATTCATAGACGTATTGTTTAATTTCATGTCTGCTGCAGGACATAAATGCCCCCTGTCATATCCAGATTTTGCATAACTACCCGGCCCAACCGGATTTGACAATAATGGGTCCGCTAAAAATTTTGAACTTCGTTTTTGCGGACCATTAATAGATGCAGGAGTGAGATAATAAGCCACCCATTCTGCCTGCTTGTCTGCTTCACTGTAGGAAAGTGTGTAGTAGGTGTGAGAAACGGTAGTTCCTTTGAAATTATTGGGTAATAGGGTGTCAGAAACGGCTCCTACATGACCTATGCAACAAGCAAAGACACAAACCCATAAAAAAGCCCGTAGGCGCATCGTTTTTACAAATATGGAAGCTTTTAGATGCATTTCATTCAATATTAGTCAATTTTGCATATAAGCCATACGACTTTTACAGATTTTTTAGCATCAAAATAAGTACCTTTAAAGTATGCGATTGCAAACAACCATAAAACAACTTTTAGCCCTAGCGATGCTGGTTGTTTTTGCATTTAGCATTACGCCGCAAAAAACCATCCACGATTTTGTAGCGCCCCACAAAGATCCTACAAAATGTGACGTTCACATTAAGGCACCCATCGAGCAGGTTGAAAATTCCCAACTCCATTGCACATTTGATTTTCAGGTTGCTACAACGCCATTTGTCAATTACAATTTTAGTATTGACATTCCGGTACAATTAGTAGCAAGAGCTCAAAATAATTTTTACAAAGAAACACGGAATCATACCTTTCTTCTATCTAAAGATTCCCGTGGTCCACCTCATTGCTAATACCTACTAGCAATTTTTAAATTTTCTTTTTAAGTACTCAATTTATTATTTTGAATTGTATCAAATGTATTGTGTCATTGTGCATAATGACATGCCTAACAATATTTCAAGCGAATGCCCAAAAATGTAATTTGGTGCTTTCAGGTGTTGTTATGGATGCATCTAACAACGCGCCACTTGAAAAAGCAGTGGTTGAGATTAAAGAGTTAGGCATCAAATTTATTACAGACATAGAAGGCCATTACCATTTTTATAATTTGTGTAAAGGCAGTTATACGATTGTAGTAAACCACATGAGCTGTGACAGTATCAAATACAAATTAACAATACAGCAAAATATCATTCAAAATTTTAAATTGCCACACGCCATTAATGAACTTGAAAATGTGAGTGTAAATGCCAAAAGGGACCTCAATTTAAATGCTATAAAAGAAGTGCTAAGTAGCAAAATTGTGGACGCCACTAGAGGGCAAAGTTTAGGTGAAATATTGAGCCGCGCCAATGGCGTTACTGTTTTACAAACAGGTAGCACCATATTTAAGCCCGTAATACATGGGCTTCATAGCCAGCGGGTACTGCTTATTAATAATGGTGTGCGGCTAGAGAGTCAACAATGGGGCAGCGATCATGCACCTGAAATTGACCCATTTATTGCCGAAAAATTTACCGTTATAAAAGGAGCAGGTGCCTTAAAATATGGCAATGATGCAATAGCGGGCGCCGTATTAATTGAACCAAAGGCATTGCCCAAACAAGCCCAAACAAATGCCGAATTTAATACAGGTTATTTCTCCAACAACAGACAATATGTTGTGAATGGGATGATCGAATCATCACCTATTAAATTTCCCGAATTAAGTTACCGCATTCAAGCTACCTATAAAAAAGGGGGTAATGCGAGAACACCAAACTACTGGCTGCACAACACTGGATTACAAGAAATTAACTATTCGGGCGCTGTAGGACTTAGAAAAGAAAAATACAACACCGAGTTATTTGTAAGTAGTTTTAATACAGACCTGGGCATATTTATTGGATCGCATGTAGGTAATTTAAGTGATTTACAAAACGCCATTACAGCTAGCAAACCCACCCAAAATATTGATGCATTTAGCTATGCTATTGGAAGGCCAAAACAAAATGTACAACACTATACGGTAAAATCTAAATCACAATTTTATTTGCCCAATAACAATAAAGTCAACCTTTTAGTGTCTTATCAAAAGAACCTAAGAAAAGAGTTTGACAGGGCGATGCTCTCTAATAGACCAGAATTGGATTTAGATATTTCAACCACCATGGCTGATGTTAATTTTGAAAGCGGACCTACTAAAAAAATAAGTAGCAATATAGGTCTAGTAGCTATGCTACAAGAAAATGTTTGGGCAGGTAGCCGTTTTTTTGTTCCAAATTTTCGCACACAAAACATAGCTGCGTACAGCATTCATAATTACAACGTAAACAATTGGATGTTTGACGCAGGTGCTAGATTTGATTACAGACACTTAAGAACCTACCGTAATAAATCGGATAGTATTACTGCTGCCAACAGAACATGGGGCAATGCTTCTGGAACCCTGGGTGCTACCTATAAAATAACGCCGAATTTTAAATGGCTTATTAATGGCGCATACGCTTGGAGGGCACCGCAAGTAAATGAACTTTATGTAAACGGATTACACCACGGAACATCAAGTTTTGAAATTGGTAACCAAAATCTTAAAAGTGAAAAAGCGTTTAATATTTCTACGCAGTTAAAATATCAAACCGATAGTAGCTGGCAGTTTGACCTTAGTGTATACAATAATATCATTACTGATTTTATTAACCTAATACCATCCGTTCCGGCCACTTTAACATTAAGAGGCGCCTATCCAACTTTCAGGTATGTCCAAAGTAACGCTGTTTTAAGAGGGATCGATTTTAGTGTGCACAAAACACTAAACCGCTCTTTTATGGCAGGTGCAAAAACGGCACTTTTGTGGGCAAAAAATAGTGATACCAAAGAATGGATCATTCAAATGCCTTCCAATAGAATTGAAGGTGATATCACGTATTCTTTTGCCAATAAAGTACTACAAAACGCTGCTATTGAACTGCGTTATATGCACATCATGCAGCAAACTAGAATTCCAGTAAGCATACTCGATTATATTCCGCCACCTAATGCATACAGCCTACTAAACGTAGACTTTAGTAGTGATGTATCTATTGGGAAAAGGCAAATCAGTGTAGGTTTAACGGTTGTTAATTTACTCAACCAAACCTATCGAGACTATATGAACAGGTTTAGGTATTTTAATGACGAACCAGGTAGATCTATTAACCTCAGAGTTAAATTAAAATTATGAAACAAATAAAACTAGGTGCCATATGCGCCGCGTTCATAATTCTATTGGCTGGCTGCTCCAAAAATGTAAGCAACCCCAATGACGAAAATGAACACGAAGCCATTAATAAAATAGAACTTGTATTTGCAGAAACGGGTGGTGCATCTACAAGCTTTATTATGGAAGACCCAGATGGCGACGGTGGCAATCCTCCTTCGCGCATTGATACCATAAAATTAAACAACAACAAACAGTATACTGTAACTGTAAAAATTTACAATATTTCAAGCGGTGTTGTTAAAGACGTAAGTGCCACTGTTTTAATGCAAGCCACTTCACACGAGTTTTATTTTATTCCTTCAGGTGTATCTCTAACAGTTCAAAAAACAGATAAGGATAAAAACGGATACCCTATTGGATTTTTAAGTACTTGGCAAACATCAAGTGCAGGTAACGGCAGTTTATTATTTAAACTAATGCATAAAACGGCTTTAAAAGGCCCTAACGACGGCCCTAACGTAGGTCATAGTGACATTCAATTAAACTTACCAATCATTATTAAGTAAAAACAAAACCATGAAAAAGAGTATTATTTTTTTATTGAGCATTTTAATTTCTAGTGCAACATTTGCGCAAGTTAGTTTTGGAGTAAAAGCAGGTTACAATGCTGCTAGTGTAAAATCTAATGATGCAGATATTACTGCGGATGGACAAACCTTATCTGGTTTTCATATTGGAACTGTACTGAATGTTCCAATGAATAAAAAGTTTGCATTTCAAACCGGTTTAAACCTTGGAACAAAGGGCGTAAGTGTAGCCCATGATGGACATGGCGATAAATATAAATTTACAGCCATTGATATTCCTTTAAATGTTGTGGTTACCAGTAAAAAAGGATTGTTTGCTGGAACAGGTTTAAACCTTGGTTATAACCTGTCAGGAAAATTAGACGCACACGATGACCCTACCGAAAATTATGATTTTGAATTTGGGAGTGATAAGAATTTTACAAGAGCAGATCTTGGCTTAAATTTTTTAGTAGGCTACCAAACTAAGTCTGGCATTTTTGTAAGCGCTAACAGTTTAGTGAGCTTAACAGATATCGCACCTAGTGCCACTAGCTGGAAAAATAACGTAATTGGTTTATCTATTGGATATACTTTAAAGAACTCCAAAAAATAAGGGGGTTCGAGAAAATTTTTGCCGCACAAAGGCCGCCCTTCGGGCGGCCTTTGTTTTTATAAAAAATCCAACTCCTGCGAAAAATCTAACTCCTGCTACATTCACTTCGCAATTAACATGGCCAGCTTACACGCCAGGCCCAGTAACATAGGATACACAAAAAATAGCCATAACATATCTACCAGGCGCAGCGTTTGCCACACTTTAGATCCTGATGCAACAGCCCTGTTTAAAAAGTCGTACCAGCTTACTAAATTGAGTTTGGCGGCCAACCCATTAAATAAAACGGCCAATACGAGTATCACAACACCCAGGATATATATTTTAATCATGGTCTTTATTTTTTTATTGAAAAATAGTATATTTAAGAAAACAAAAGTATGCCGTTTACAAGGTTCCAGCCCCTCTATTTCATGGCTATATGGCTGATTGCAATGGTTTGCACCAGTTGCTTACGTGAAAAAAATGGGGGGCTATTTTTACCCGATGGTTTTGAAGCAGCTGTGGTGGTAGATAGTTTACCAGGCAGGGCTAGGCATTTGGCGGTAAATGATAATGGCGATATATATATAAAAGCAAATAGGCCCATCGAAGGCGGCATGAACTATGTATTAAGGGACGAAAACAATGATGGTCGTGCCGATATTATTAAAAATTTTGGACCCCTCGCAAGTGAAGGTGCATACGCAACTGGCATGCGCATTCATAATGGATACTTATATACCAGTTCAGAAATGCTGGTGTACCGTTATAAATTAAAGAAGGGTGAAATGATACCTTCCAGCAAGGCAGAGTTTATTGTAATTGATAGCGGACAACCACGCGAGCATGACGGTAAGCCACTAGCTTTTGATGGCAAGGGTCATATTTTTGTTCCATTTGGCGCTCCTTCCGATGCTTGCCAAGAAGAAAATAGATTGCCAGGCTCACCAGGCATGAAGCCCTGCCCTATTTTAGATTCTAATGCAGGCGTTTGGATGTTTGATGAAAATAAACTCAATCAATTTAGAACCAAGGACGGTATTAAAGTTGCAACAGGTTTACGAAGCCTTGTTGCCATGACATGGAACAATCAGGATAGCACTTTGTATTGTGTAGGCCATGGCAGAGATGGACTTTCTAGTAGCTGGCCTCAATTTTACAACGAATGGCAGAGCGCAGTTTTACCTTCCGAAGCTTTTTATAAATTAAAGCCGGGTGCCAATGCAGGTTGGCCTTATTATTATTTTGATCAAATGAAGGGTAAGGTCATGGTGAACCCAGAGTATGGTGGCAATGGCATACTCGAAAACACAGATAAAAATATTGAAACACCCATTGTAGGTTTCCCGGGTCATTACGCACCCAACGATCTACTTTTTTATACTGGCGATCAGTTTCCAGCACGTTATAAAAATGGTGCGTTTATTGCGTTTCACGGATCTACCATTCGTGCCCCATATCCGCAGGCAGGTTATATTGTAGCGTTTGTTCCATTTGTAAATGGTAAGCCTCAAAAATGGGAAGTATTTGCTGATGGTTTCACTGGAAAAGATACACTTGTAAATACCAGTGATAGTAAGCACCGCCCAATGGGACTTGCACAAGGACCCGACGGTTCATTGTATGTTTCAGATTCTAAAAAAGGAAAGATTTGGAAAATTCAATACAAAGGAAACAAAGAAAATTTTTCTGAAAAAAATCTAGCGCAAATGAAAGCTAGAGAAAACAGAACCAATGTAAAAAATCCGGACATCGTAAAAGATAATTTAGAAAAAGATAAAGTAGTATTAGGTGGCGAAAAACTATACCAAATAAACTGCCGTGTTTGTCATCAACAAAATGGACAAGGGGATGGTATTAGATTTCCTTCCATTGCAAAAACAGATTGGGTAAATGGGAATAAGGATACCCTCATTGGCGTATTAATAAAAGGACTTGAGGGACCCATTAAAATTAATGATCAACCATTTCATGGAGCGATGCCTAAATTTTCACAACTCCCTGATAGAGATATTGCAAGTATACTTACGTATATCAGACAAAATTTTGGCAACAATGCAGACTCTATATCCAAAACCTCTGTAACCATTGTACGCCAACGACTACGCCTCTTAAAAAGAAAAGAAATGCAGCTACAAAAAGAGGCCGAAGCCAAGTTAAATGCAGCTACTACTTTACGTAAATAGGATTTGCCAAACCATTTAAATCGTATACCACTTTTCCGCCTTTAATGGTAAGTTCGCATTCAAATTTTTCGGTACCATTTACTTTGTATCCTGTTTTATCGTAGAATCCAAAGTTTCCTTTTCTGATATTTAATATTGCGATATCCGCCTCTGCACCTTCTGTTAAATGTCCGAGATTGGTTCTATTTATAACTTGTGCAGGCTTCCATGTACTTGCTCGAATCACTTCAAAAAGAGGCATCCCTAAATTCATAAATTTAGACATCACACTGAGTTGATCTTTCATAGAACTGTTCATGCTACCAGTATGTAAATCGGTACTAATGGTATTTGGAAACAATCCTGCTTTTATTGCAGGTATCGCTTGTGTATAATTAAAACTCGCACCTCCATAACCAACATCAAAAATGATACCTCTTTTTTGAGCTTCCAACACAAAAGGTTTTAAGGTATTATTGGCATCAATAATTTCTTCTCTAGCGCCATTTAATGCAGCATAGGTATGGGTATAAATATCACCTGGGCGAAGGTGTTTGAAAAATAATTCTTGAATCGATAAATTAGGTTGAGAGCCGCCAAAATCAATGATAACAGGTAGTTCAGCGATTTTACCTGCTTCTACTGCACGTGTTGTAGGCGTCCAATCGGCACCGTTAAAATGCGCCAACTTAAAACCAACTACATAATCTTTGTATTGCTTAGCGGTATTTGCTGCAAGTTTTGGATTCATGTCTGCAATGTCCTGTTCGTAATTGCCGCCGCGCATACCTTCTCCCACAATATTTAAAAAAGACAACACCCTTGTTTGAGAAATATCAATCACATTTTTTTTAAACGTTGCAAAATTTCTCCAGCCTGCACCACCACAATCTACCACCGTAGTAACACCTACTCTAAATGTATAACCATCCGGCATCAGCGCACTTAACCCATCACTTAAATAATGATCTGGCTGCGTGCCTGCAAAAACGTGCGCATGCATATCAATAATACCAGGTACTACTTTTAATCCGGTAGCATCCACTACTTGCTTGGCCTCAGATGCAGGTAAGCTTTTACCAACTTTAAAAATCTTACCAGCCTTAATGGCAATGTCCATTATAGCATCAATGCCATTTTTAGGATCAATAACATGGCCGCCCTTAACAAGTACATCAAAACTAGCAGGGGCCTGGGCTTTCAATTGAAGCGATAGGGCCACAAACAAGGTAATTATGAGTAGGTTCTTATTCATACATTGATAGATTAATTAATGATTGTGTGTAATTTATAAAAAAACGAGGAAAGTGCATAAAATATAGGTGAACAGAACCCCTTTTTTGCCATTATTTGATTAATTTCTCATTCAAATTATAACCGATTGCCATGAATTTGATTGCTACTTTAATTGTTAGTAACATCCTACATTTTTTTGCGCCAGACACTGCCCACCACCAACTCATTGTGGGTTCTTATACCAAAAAAGGAAACCCAGGTATTGAAGTATATGCCGTTAACGCAGTAACAGGAAAGCCTAAGTTGTTGTATACAAAAGAAAATGCCAATGCTTCTTATTTGACATTAGCAAATAATGGAAAATCAATGTATGCTGTAACGGAAGGTGGCAAAGACGCTTCTTTTGTAAGTGCTTATCAATTAGACGCAACCAATCAATTTCAAAAACTAAATCAAGAACCTATAAAAGGTGCAGCCCCTTGCTTTATTGTATCTAGGCCCGAAAGTAAAACCGTGTATACGGCTAATTATACTTCAGGTAGTGTTAGTGTTTTTAAAACACAGGATAATGGAGCACTGCTTCCCATTGCACAAGAAATAAATTACAACGGATCTAGCATTCACAAAGCAAGACAAGAAGCTTCGCATGCACACAATGTTGTTTTAACACCTGACCATACCCAGTTATTAGTAACGGATTTGGGTGCCGATAAAATTTATATGCATAAAATTTATGCAGATGGTTTACTCGATCAAAATTATACCACTACTGCTATTACACCAGGCAATGGCCCTAGGCATTTTGTTTTTAATAGCGCTGGCACACACGGTTATTTAATCAATGAATTATCTGGCACTGTTGATGCATTTTCTATTCGTGCTAATGCGCTAGAAAAAATACAAACCATTACTGCCGATACTGCAAAAACGACTACTACAAAAGGTAGTGGCGATATACATATTTCACCAAGTGGCAAATGGCTTATTACCACAAACCGCGTAACCAGTGAGCAGTTAACGGTGTTTAAAATCGAAGCAGATGGCAAGCTCACCAAAATCTACCATCAGCCAGTTGCACAAAGGCCCCGAAATTTTAGCTTTTCACCGAACAGTAATTTTGTTTTTGTAGCGAGTCAAACAGAAGATAAAGTGCAAATATTTTCTTTTGATGATGCCACCGGAAAATTAACCAACACCAATCAGGACATGGCTGTAAATGGCCCTGTTTGTTTGGTATTTAGTAACGATCCCATAGAAGTTAATCCCGAAGAACGCATCAAACAATTAAACATTCAATTAATTCCTGTTGTACCTCCTATTGCCAACTATGTAAAACAAGTGCAGGTAGGCAACCTCGTATATTTATCGGGTCATGGACCAGACAAACCAGGCGGTGGTCAAATGTTTGGACACCTTGGTAAAGATGTAACCATCGAAGAAGGTCAACTAGCGGCAAGACTAACAGGCATTTCAATGATCTCTACCTTAAAAGCGCATATTGGCGATTTAAACAGGGTAAAAAGAATTGTAAAAGTATTAGGGCTTGTAAACTCGGAGCCCAATTTTACGCAGCAACCACAAGTGATGAATGGATTTTCAAATTTGATGGTAGAAATTTTTGGAGAAAGAGGAAAGCATGCAAGATCGGCCCTTGGTGTAGCTGCACTTCCAAATAATATTTCGGTAGAAATAGAAATGATTGTTGAACTCAAATAAATATTACCATACATTTTTAAAACAAAATAAACCGCTATGAAAACAAACAACCGCCGCTCCATTTTCCGAAAAATGTTTGCAGGCATATTGGGTGTTACAGGTACAGCCATGGCTGCAAATGCTGCTAGCAATAACAGTGATGACAGTACACAAAAAGAAGTATTTAATGTACAGTACGATCAGGACGTTCCCCTTTTTTCAGGTTCTACAAAATTTGGAGGAATGGTATTTGTAGCGGGAAAGGGTGCGCATTTTGAAGGAGATATCAAAGCACACACCGATCATGTATTAAAAGAATTGGAAAAAGAACTCATAAAAGCTGGATCCTCAATGGAAAAAGTTTTAAAAGTAAATGTATACCTAGCTGATTTAAATGATTACAAACAAATGAACGAAGTATACAAAGGTCGCTTTGGGGCCAACCCACCTGTAAGAACAACAGTAGCTACTTATGGTGGCGTACCGGGTAATTCACTTGTCGAAATGGATTGTATCGCAATTGCTAATTAATAAAAACAAAAAACTATGAAACGCAGAGACCTCATAAAATATATTTCAATTTCACCACTTGCTGGTGGTGCTATTGCTAGTGGACTTGCCAATGCCGCACCAAAATCAACCCCTCTAGAAGTTGCTAAAAAACGCGACTTATTTAGTGAACTAGGTGTGCGCACATTTATTAATGCAGCAGGTACTTATACCGCCATGACTGCAACGCTCATGCGCCCTGCAACAGTTGAAGCTATTAGACAGGCTTCCAATAAATTTTGTATGCTAGACGACTTACAAGATAAAGTAGGTGAAAGACTTGCGCAAATCACAAGAGCAGAAGCGGTTGTTGTAACAAGTGGTGCATTTGCTGCACTAACACTTGGTATGGCCGGCATATTAACAGGCATGGATCCTGTAAAAGTAAAACAGCTTCCAAAACTCGAAGGCACGGGCATGAAAACAGAAGTGATTTGTCAAAAGTCACACGCCATCGGATACAACCAAGCATTAACTAACGCGGGTGTTAAAATTATAATGGTTGAAACACTCGACGAATTAATCAAAGCTATCAATCCAAACACGGCAGCCATGCACTTTTTGCACGTGCAATCGGATAAAGGACAAATTCAGCACGAAGAGTGGGTAGCTATTGGAAAAAAATACGGCATCCCTACAACCATTGATATTGCCGCAGACGTTCCGCCTGTAAGTAATTTATGGCGTTTCAATGAAATGGGTTTTGATTTTGTTGCTATTTCTGGTGGTAAGGCTCTCCGTGGCCCACAAAGTGCGGGTTTATTAATGGGTAAAAAAGACCTTATTAAAGCAGCAAGATTATCAATGCCTCCACGTGGTGAAACGATTGGTAGAGGTATGAAAGTAAACAAAGAAGAAATTTTAGGTATGATGGTTGCCGTAGAAGAATTTGTAAAAATTGACCATGATGCAGAAGCACTTATTTTTTTAGAAAGAATTAAAAAAATACAAGCAGCTGCCGATTCGATTCCAGGTATTACTACAAAAATTTCTACCCCTGTACTTGGCAATGTTACCCCTACTTTAAATATCAGTTTCGACTACAGTAAAATTGGTAAAACTGGGGAGCAACTTCGTCTAGACCTTCGTAACGGTTCTCCTTCTATCGAATCGGTGGGTGGAAAAGATAATATTGGTATGACTGCCTGGTCATTACAAGAAGGTGAAGATGTAATCGTTGCTAAAAGACTAAAAGAAGTTTTAGAAGCTGCCGTAAAATAAATTGTATGAAAAAAACGGGTCTCTTACTATTACTTATTGCTTGTTTTTGTATATCTAATGCGCAACAGTTTCCTGCTTCGGAACTTATTTACCTAACATCACAATGGAAGGGTGAAAGATTTGAAGATGGAAGACCTAAAATACCTGATGCCATTATAGAAAGAGCCAAAAAAATTGGTATCGAAGAAGCATGGCAAGTACTTTATAACGAGGGTTATAAAAATCAATTTGAAGGCAACTGGAAAATGGTGCATGACAATGTCCCTGTTGTGGGCAGGGTTGTTACCGCGCGCTACAGCCCTTCAAGGCCTGACATCGAAGCACTTATTAAAGAAAGAGGAAAATCAGAAGGTCGCACCGGCAATACCAACGCATGGCCCATTCAAGTACTTCAAAAAGGAGACGTATATGTGGCAGAAGCATTTGGAAAAATTGCACAAGGCACATTAATTGGCGATAACTTAGGCGCTTCTATTTTTAATAAAACAGGTAATGGTGTCATTTTTGATGGCGCGGCAAGAGATTTATCAGGGCTCGCGCAAATCAAAGGCTTCAATGCATATGTCAGGGATTTTCATCCTTCCTTTTTAGAAGAAGTAGTTCTCATTGGACTTAATAGTCCTATTAGAATAGGTACTGCCGTTGTAATGCCTGGCGACCTCGTACTCTCAGAAAGAGAAGGCGTTTTATTTATTCCTGCGCACATGGCAGAAAAAGTAGTAGCTACCGCCGAATTTATTGCTGTTAGAGATCGGTTTTCAAAAGATGTTTTAAAGGCGGGTACTTTTACTGCCGGACAAATAGATAGCCAGTGGAATGAAACTATTAAAACCGCTTTTTTAAACTGGATAACAGCGCACCCCAACGAACCTAAAATAACAAAAGAGGCGCTCGAAAAATTTTTAGAAAAAAGGACTTGGTAATTATTGTTTAAAAGCCGCAAACATGAATCAGTATAAAATATTATTATCTACTTCTATCCTATTATTTATAGCATCAGGCTTATTGTATGCTTTGGCGCTAACAAATTATGTAGGTTTTAGTGTTGCTGCTGCATTTTTATTGTTAAGTATTGCCGTAAAGCATACCAATAACTACAAAGGATTTAGTTTTACGCTTGTCATATTTTCGGCAGTATCACTTTCTTTATTTCAACCACAATTATTTACGGTATGGGGTGGCTATAAGCTAACGGGGCTTATAGTTCCACTCATTCAGTTGATCATGTTTGGCATGGGTACATCTATGAGCATGAAAGATTTTGCACTGGTGGTAAAAACACCAAAGGGTGTCATTATTGGCGTTGTAAGTCAGTTTGCTATTATGCCAACACTAGGTTTTTTACTGGCCTCCATCTCTAATTTACCGCCAGAAATTGCTGCTGGAGTTATTTTAATCGGATGCTCACCAAGCGGCCTTGCTTCCAATGTAATGTCTTATTTAGCAAAAGCAAACCTTGCATTATCCATTACCATTACTTCAATTACAACCTTAATTGCCCCATTTGTTACACCCTTACTCATGAAACTTTTTGCAGGCGAATTGGTAGAAATAGATGTTACTAAAATGATGTGGGATATTAATAAAATGATTCTTTTACCAATTGGTGCTGGACTTATTTTCAATCAATTTTTAAAAGGAAAATTAAAATGGATGGATAGTGCCATGCCCATTGTTTCAATGGCTGGTATTGCTGCTATCATCACTATTATTACTGCGTCAGGTAGAGATAACCTGCTCACCATTGGGCCTATCCTTATTGGTATTGTACTGATACACAACACCCTTGGATATTTATTGGGTTATTGGAGCGGTAAACTATTTAAAATGCCTGAACAAGATTGTAGAACCATTGCTATCGAAGTAGGTATGCAAAATGGTGGATTGGCTTCTGGTCTTGCACAACAATTAGGCAAAGCAGCCACTATGGGACTCGCGCCTGCTGTGTTTGGACCTTTCATGAATATCACGGGATCTATTTTAGCATCCTACTGGCATAAGCGGGAACCAAAAAACTAACGCCTATTTAGTTGAACTGAATAACACCGTACTTTTCAAATTCATGAAAGCTTTTTACAATCGGTGACCAAGCCCATTTAATCATTTTTGTGTCGTCGTAATCGAGTCTGTAAAAGTTAGCATTCCAACAAGTACCTTTTTTTACGTCCAAATTTTGTAAGGGTATAAATAATTTAAATGGAAAGTACAGTTCGGCAGTCCATTTGTACATTTCATTGTTTTGCTTGTGTACCTGCACTTTTTTAATTACTTTTTTCTTACCTGTGTACTTCCAGGGAGCCCAGCCAAATGTTTTTTTACTCAAATTTGGCACTAACAGAACCAGCTCTGCGTTATAGGCGTTGATTTCGTATTCTAAATAAATGGGCGTGCTAGGTTCGGGATGAAAAAAAACTTCAAAAACATCGGCTCTAAACAAATCTTCAAAATCATTTTTATACGGTGACGTTATTTTTTTATCAAGTCCCGAAAACAAAACATACACCCCACTATCGGCATACAATATTTTAAATTTTGAAGGATAATCCAAGCTACTTGAATCGAGCTGAATCAGATTTATCCAACTCGTATTATTCCAGCTTGGATGGCTACCAGCCCCATCAATTTCAAAGGGCGATACTTTATTTACCTTAAGCGTATCCTGAAATGCTACCCTGTTGGCCAAAGCCTTGGTATTGCTTGTGAGCAAAATAGTAAAAATAATCGCCGATAGCTTTGTCAGGTGCTTCATGTACAAGCTTTTTATGGTTTATTAAATGTAAGAAAATAACAAAACATAGCTGGTTTTTATTTAAATAATTGTACGAACTTGTTTTCATAATTATTTAAAGTTCGAAACGCTTAACAATGAATATGATACGCAAGGCTCTACTCTTTACCCTATTTGTAACAACAACTTTTTTAGGGTTGGCTCAAAAAAAACCAGCTACTGCAAAGCCTGCAAAAGCAGGTGCCAAATCAGCCTCAAAATCGGCGACCAACAAGGCGGCTACTGCATCTAAAGGAACTTCGAGCATTGCCTCAAGCGCTGGTCAAAACGCAGCTATCAACGCGCCATTAAAATTATGGTATGACAGCCCTGCCAAGTATTTTGAAGAAGCCCTAGTGCTTGGTAACGGCCAGCATGGTGCCACCGTATTTGGAGGAATCTCTATAGATAAAATATATTTAAATGACGCAACGCTTTGGTCTGGCGAACCCGTAAATGCCAATATGAATCCAAATGCATACAAACATTTGCCAGACGTTAGAGAAGCTTTAGCAGACAACAATTATAAAAAAGCGCAAACCCTCATTAAAAAGTTACAAGGTAAATTTTCGGAGTCGTATGCACCACTCGGCACGCTTTTATTAACCTTTAACAATGATCCGTTTATTAGCAATTACTATCGTGAACTAGATATACATGATGCGGTAGCCGCTGTTAAAATTGAATCTAGCAATAACACCATCGAAAGAGAATACCTAGTTTCGCACCCCGATAAAATTTTTGCCATTAAACTACAATCCAAACAAAAAGGTGGGCTTACCTATAGTATCGCATTTGAATCATTACTTAAATACACTACAAAAACAGCAAATAACGTTCTAGAAGTGAGTGGTGTTGCGCCCATTAAAGCAGACCCTAACTATGTAGGTAAAAAACAAAATTCGGTTGTCTTTGATAGTAAAAAAGGAACCCGCTTTTCGACACAAATTCAAGTAGCATCTAATGATGGTAAAATAACCTACACCGATTCAAGTATTCAAATATCAAATGCAACGGCTACCACTATTTATGTGTCGATGGCAACAAGCTTTAATGGATTTGATAAAAACCCGGCCACAAATGGTCGCGATCAGGTAGCGATTGCAAAGACCCAACTTACAAATGCAGTAAAAACAGGATGGGACGGCATTAAAAAAAGACACACCAAAGATTATCAAAATTATTTTGATAGGGTTGCTTTACAATTAGATGGCGCTGCTGCTCCTCAACTTCCCACCAACGAAAGATTACAACGCTACGCCAAAGGAGAAGCCGACCCCTTCCTTGAAACTTTATATTTTCAGTTTGGCCGTTACCTTTTAATTAGTAGTTCTAGAACGCCAGGTGTTCCTGCCAATTTGCAAGGTATTTGGAATTCATATTTACAACCACCATGGTCTAGCAATTACACCATGAACATTAATGCAGAAGAAAATTATTGGTTGGCAGAAAACACCAATTTATCTGAAATGCATGTACCGTTTTTGCAGTTTTTGAAAAACTTATCTGTCACCGGGAAAACCACAGCTAAAACATTTTACAATATGCCAGGTTGGGTATCGCACCACAATTCAGATATATGGGCGATGTCCAACCCGGTAGGCAATTTTGGAGACGGAGATCCTAGTTGGGCCAATTGGCCAATGGGTGGTACTTGGGCCTCTGCACACATTTGGGAGCATTTTTTATTTACACAAGACACCAGCTATCTCCAAAAAGAATATCCGGTTATGAGGGGCGCTGCCGAATTTTGTTTGGCATGGCTCATACCGGATAAGAACGGTAAACTCATTACTTCTCCTTCCACTTCTCCGGAAAATTATTTTATTACCCCCACTGGATTTAAGGGTAGCACTTTATATGGCGGCACTGCAGACCTTGCCATGATTCGTGAATTATTTTTAGGAATTATTGCAGCGCAGAATGTGCTTAAAAATGATCTTGACTTTTCAAAAAATATAAAAGCAGCGCTCGATAAATTACATCCATACCAAGTAGGCAAAGCAGGAAATTTACAAGAATGGTATTACGATTGGCAGGATGTAGAGCCTACGCATAGGCACCAAAGTCATTTATACGGCTTATATCCGGGCACACATGTGACACTTACACAAACACCAGCAATTGCAAATGCTGCTAAAAAAACACTAGACATTAAAGGTGATGAAACCACTGGATGGTCTAAAGGTTGGCGTATTAATTTATGGGCTAGGCTAAAAGATGGTGAACACGCTTACAAAATGTACCGTGAACTTTTAAAGTTTGTTCCACCCGATGAAACGAAAGAAAATTACAACAATATGGGTGGTACGTATCCAAATTTACTCGATGCACATCCACCTTTTCAGATAGATGGAAATTTTGGAGGTGCAGCAGCAGTAGCTGAAATGCTCGTTCAATCTCATACAGGCTTTATAGAACTTTTACCCGCTATTTCAAAGGCTTGGAATTCAGGCGCTGTTAATGGCCTTAAAGCAAGAGGTAATTATGAAATTGATATGAAATGGTCAAAAGGGCGCATAACCAGTTTGTACATTAAGACTAGCACACAAAAGCAAGCAAGTATTTTTTGCAACGGAAAACTTCAAACGGTTAACACCAATACGCCATTAACTTTTTAATTCAGGTAACAAATTTAATACATGAGACATTACATTCTTCTACTTTTCACACTTTGTAGCATCAGTTTTGGTTTTGCGCAAGAAATAAATCAACCAAAACCTTCTGCTCCTCAACTGGCTTGGCAAAAAGCAGAAATTGGCGTCCTCATTTCTTATGATTTGCCTGTGTTTCAGGGTACGCCTTACAACCAAGCGCAAAATAGAATCACGCCTTTTCATAACGCTAATATTTTTAATCCAACAAAGTTAAACACAGACCAGTGGATACAAGCCGCTAAAGCAGGTGGCGCCAAATTTGCCGTACTCACTGTTACGCATGAAACAGGCTTTGCTCTTTACCAAAGTGATGCAAACCCTTACTGTATGAAAGCGATAAAATTTCAAAATGGCAAAGGAGATATTGTTCGTGATTTTGTAAATTCTTGTCGTAAATATGGTGTTGAGCCGGGGATTTATGTAGGCATCAGATGGAATTCATATTTAGGCGTGCATGATTTTAAAATTGAAGGTTCTAGTGAATTTGTAAAACGCAGACAAGCGGCTTATAAAAACATGTGCGAACAAATGGTAACAGAACTTTGCACCCGTTATGGCAAATTATTTATGATTTGGTTTGATGGTGGCGCCGATGATCCTTCAAAAAATGGCCCCAACATTTTACCCATTGTTACAAAGTATCAACCCGATTGTCTTTTTTACCACAACGCACAAAAGGCAGACTTTAGATGGGGTGGTTCCGAATCTGGAACAGTGCCCTACCCTTCATGGTCTACATTCCCTTTTATTTTTTCACATGCTGTTAAACAAGAGACCATTTTTGCCAACAATTTTGCACTGCTTAAAACCGGCGACCCTGCTGGTAAATTCTGGATGCCTGCCATGAGTGATGCTCCATTACGTGGGCACAAAGGCGGACATGATTGGTTCTGGAATCCAAATGAAGACCATCATGTAAATCCATTAGATAAAATGATGAAGATGTATTACCAGTCGGTGGGGCACAATTCTACACTCATACTTGGTATTACACCAGACAATAGAGGACTCATTCCAAACGCAGATGTTAGCAGATTAAAAGAATGGGGTGATAGCATTAAAAAAGTATTTAAAACACCTGTAGCCTCCTTAAAGCCTCAACAAAAAGATTATACTATCAATATTCCTGTACAAAAATATTTTAGTAAAATAGTCCTCCAAGAAAACATACAAGAAGGAGAACGCGTTAGGGATTTTGTTATTGAAGCGAGTATAAATGGCGAATGGAAAATGATAAAAGAGGGCTCTTGTATTGGACACAAATACATTGGACTATTGGATACGCCTGTAAAGGCAAGTGCAGTAAGACTTATTATTAAAGATGCTACAAGCGCGCCAATGATTAAAACATTTACACTGTATTAAAAACTACTTCTTTCCTTCTAATTTATTGACGTAATCCAAACTACCTAACCTGAAACGGAATGGTATTTTTGTGCGCTTTTCAAATAAGATTTCTTGCTTACAAAAAAATGCCAACCCTTTAACATAATTATTGGGAGATAAAATATTGACGGGACTGTATTTTAAACTGTCTACTTTTTTAATGGCACTACCAGTTATAGGCTTCATCTGAAAACGCATTTGCCCGTTAGCAGCAGCTGCCACCAACAAACAAACCAGTATAGAAGAAAACCTAGCGCCCATGGCATAAAACTAGGTCTTTTGAGAAAATGAAATAAATTAAAAAACTGTTGAACAAAGTTTAAAGGAACTTGTTATTTATTAGACAAATTCACAAATTATGACCAATAAACCAAACCCATACAACCTAATCACTTGGGAATCATACCTTTCTGATTTAGAGTTCGAATAACACGCTTTTAGTACCTTTAAGCATGTGTTATTTTAACAGCCTAGTCGCTCCAAAAAGAGCAACTATTAACCTTTCTGGCACAACTAAACAATTAGACCCCATAAATAGGCCGCTGCAAAGTGGATTCAGCTATCATAATTGGCCCATCATTAAGGGCAGTACTCAAAATTTTACCATCGAAAATGCGCATTGGGAACTGATTGCCCCCTGGGTAAAAACCACCCAAGAGGTTCAGGCAGGACGTGAAAAATTTAACACCCTCAATGCCACCGCCGAAAGATTATTAGAGAGTAAACTATTTAAACCTGCCACACTCAACCGAAGATGCCTCATACTTTCTAGCGGCTTTTATGAGTGGAGACATTACAAACCTGCTGGCGCATCCAAAGAAATTGCCTACCCTTATTTTATTACACTCAAGAATCAGTCCCTATTTTATATGGCAGGGATTTTTCAACCCTGGACCGATAAAGAAACAGGTGAAACCATGGACACTTTTTCAATTGTAACCACAAAGGCAAACGCATTTATGGAACAAATTCACAACAAGAAAAAAAGAATGCCAACCATTTTAACTGAGGCACAAGCAAGTGAATGGCTTAACCCTAGTTTATCTGAATCCATAATAATGGAACTAGCATCAAGCGCATATGACGCTAATCAATTGAGTGCCTACACGTTAGATAAAAGTTTTAGAACCGCTTCAAATCCAATGGAAGCTTTCAATTATCCCGAGCTGCCAGGGTTAATTTAATGTAAACGATTAAATGTTAAAGAAAATTACATTAAATTCATCTATCTACTTAATAGTAACACTTAAAACAAATCATGAAAAAGATTTTACTACTCAACGCAATGTTGTTATTATCAACTTGCATGTTTGCACAAACGCTAAAAAAAGGCAGTTTATTAGGACTTCACAAAGGCACTGTAACCTTAAATGAAAATGTGACTATGGAACAGTTTAAAAAATATTATTTCAATAATTATGTTCCAGAATTCTGCAGACTTTTTAAAGTAAACCTAGTTGAAGTAAATGGCGTTCGTGGCGCAGATGTCAAAAAAAATGATACTGACATGGCTATACTTTTTATTTTTGAACCGAAAGCAAGAGAGAAACATTTTGGGGCCGATGGTAAATTAAATCAATTAGGTACTGACTTGTTTACAAAATTAAAGCCTTACTCGGACGAATTAGCTAAACTAGGTAAATTTACTTCTACCTTTACCGATTGGGAAATTCAATAAGTCAAACAAAATCACATAAATATACTATCTAAGAGCTCCTAGAAATAGGGGCTTTTTTTATTTATCGATCGTACATTCCATTTAATACATAAATAAGATCCTTTGACAAATGACTATATATTTGAGTGATTATACTCCAAAAAATATTTATATTTAGAGTTATCTATTAAATACGAATTATATGAAAAACATCATAGGAATATGCACCATCTTATTTTTAACAGGATGTACCAAGCTTGATAATAATACATCGATACCTAGCTTGTCAACTACCGATGCGTCATCCATTACATCCTATACTGTAATAACAGGCGGAAATATTATTTCTAATGGAGGGCTTGACATAACCTCAAAAGGGGTCATATGGAGTACCATCAACAACCCTACCATCATGCTTTCGACAAAAACAAACGAAGGTCCTGGGTCAGCTATGTTTACGAGTACAATAACTGGGCTAACCGCAAACACAAAATATTTTATCCGAGCATACGCTATCAATACAAAGGGCATTAATTATGGTAATGAAATTTCTTTTACAACACGCCCCATAGATTTTGGTAACGTAACGAGCGCCAATGGTAAAGTTTGGATGGATCGTAACTTGGGCGCTTCCAGGGTTGCCACTAGCAGCACTGATACTAGTTCCTATGGCGATTTGTACCAGTGGGGAAGAGGAAATGATTTACACCAATTACGTAAATCTGTAACAAGCACAACCTTATCTACTACCGATGTTCCAGGAAACGCAAATTTTATTTTAACAACAAGCGCACCCAATGATTGGAGAACACCACAAAATGTAAATTTATGGCAGGGGGTTAATGGAACCAATAACCCATGCCCTACAGGCTATCGTATTCCAACAGAAGCAGAGTGGAATGCCGAAATAGCAAGTTGGACAACAAAAAACACTGATGGCGCATTTGCTTCTCCTCTAAAGCTAACTATGGCAGGAAGCAGAGAAGCAACAATTACAAACACAGGGGTGAATGGTAGCTATTGGAGCAGCACCATTAGTGGTGAAGGTGCTAGGTATCTCTATTTTGGTAATGCTGGCTCCTATACCTTAACACACAATAGATCTTACGGAGGTAGTATCAGGTGTATTAAAGATTAATTCAACAATCAACAATTATTGGTATGAAAAATATTTTATTAGCTGGGCTCTTATTTGTTAGTTTTCAATTAAGCGCCCAAGTACTTCCCCTTCGCCAGCAAGCCACAGTAATTGACGACGTGCTTACTGATCGACTCAATAATCTACTTCCATCACTTATGGAGAAGAATGGCATAGATATGTGGGTATTAATCACTAGAGAATATAATGAGGATCCAATAGTAAAAACCATGCTTCCTGCCACTTGGCTCAGTGCAAGAAGAAGAACGATACTTGTTTTTTATTATAATCCACAAACAAAAGAGTACCAGAAATTAGCTGTTGCCCGCTACAGTGTAGGGGAATCCATTAAAGCAGCCTGGGATATGAAAGCAAATCCAGACCAGTGGGATGCGCTTAATGCCATTGTTACAAAACTCCAACCTAAAAAAATTGCTGTCAATACCTCGGTTCATTTTGGTCACGCCGACGGTTTGGACCATACCGAGTATGAAACATTTAAACAAAAACTTCCTGCTGCTTATACATCTAAAATAGTTTCTTCGGAACCATTAGCTATTGCATGGCTTGAAACTAGAACCGAAAAAGAAATGCAGTTTTATCCGCAACTTATTAAAATGAGTAAAGATATTATTGCCCAAGGTTTTAGCAGCAAAGTAATTACGCCAGGCATAACAACCACCGAAGATTTAGTGTGGTGGTACCGCCAAGAAATCATTAAGCGTGGATTTACCACTTGGTTTCATCCATCGGTAGAAATTCAGCGTAACGATTCGGTGTCCTTTGATCACCTCACCGCTTTTACCAGCAAGGGTTACAATAGCAAAGACGTTATTTTACAAGGAGATCTATTACATGTAGACTTTGGCATTACCTATTTGCGTTTAAACACAGATATCCAGGAGCATGCCTATGTTTTAAAACCAAACGAAACAAGCGCTCCCCTTTATTTACAACAAGCATTAGAAACAGGAAACCGCTTACAAGACATTTTAACCGATCAGTTTAAAGTAAACAAAACGGGTAATCAAATTTTATCAGATGCACTTGCGCAAGCAAAAAAAGAAAACATCAATGCCACTATTTACACGCACCCAATTGGATTTCATGGACATGCCGCTGGACCTGCCATAGGCATGTGGGACATGCAAGAAGGCGTACCCGGCACGGGTGATGTTGCTATGCAATACAAAACAGCCTATTCGATCGAACTCAATGCAGCAGTAGAAATCAAAGAATGGAAAAAAACTATTCGAATTATGTTAGAACAGGATGGATATTTTGATCAATCAGGCTTTAGATATATTAATGGCAGACAAACCAAGTTGCACCTTGTAGGAAACTAATTAGGGATTCTGCTTTTTTCTGAACCTTTTAGATGACGTAAAATAAAGTAGGAAGCCTGACAATACTGTTACAAGACCAAAAATCGAAAAGACCCTTAACAATATATTTCCAAAATTATCTCTGCCTTCATAGTCCATGGTATGAAGCATCCATAAAAAATCAAATAAGCGCCACTTGTCATTTCTAAATTTCTGAACAGTGCCAAGTTCCGATGCTACATAAACAGTTGTTTTAGAAGCATGCTCAAAACTTATTGCATAAGCAGGCAATTCACCAGAACGGTATTCGTGATGCGGATGAATACTGTCTACTTTTTCTACCTTAACAACTTTGGCATCTTCTGCAAAGTGTCTTTTGGCAACAGCTACCGCTTCATCTTTAGTAAGTGGAGCACGTAAATTACCCGTTTGTGCATCTGCCAAATGATTCATCAATTGAGTATGATTGGTATGTGAACCCATATCATGCAATGCAGATACGCACCTTATTTGATAAAAGGGTTTTCCCAAAATATCTATAAGCTGTATAGATACTAGCGAGTCAATTTTATGATTTTGCTTAATAGCATCAAGTGCCGCAGTTGGGGAAACCAATTGAACATTTGAACTTAATAATGGAACTCTTTTTCGTTGCATGTCACCATGCACTTCATCAATATTATTCCAACTAAAGTAGAGCCCACCAATAGTCCATAGCATAAATTGAATACCAAGTAGCACTCCTAATATTCTATGAGATTTTCTAATGTAATATTGTTTGCTTTTTGCCATAAATTTTTCTATATTTTAAAAAACCACCATCGCTTTTACTACTTTACTATTAGGATCTAACCAGGTTTCAAATTGAGTAGCCACTTCACTAAACGTTACTTTATGTGTAATGTAGTTTGCAGGTTGTACCAATCCGTTTTTTATACAGTCCATTACATGCATAAAATCAGAAACGTCAGCATTTCTGCTACTCATTAAGGTCGCTTCTCTTTTATGAAATTCGGGATGGCTAAAACTAATATTACCTTTTTGCAATCCTACTAAAACATACCTTCCGCCATGAGCAAGGTATTGAAAGGCATTATTAATAGCATCCAAATTACCAGTGGCATCTATTACAACAGTAGGCATATTATTACTTGTTATTTGATTGAGCGATACCATTACATCTTGCTTGAGCGGATTAATAGCATGCTCTATACCTACATTAGTTGTACAAAATTGCAACCGATCGTCATTCACATCTACAACAATAACTTGAGCGCCAGCAATTTTAGCAAACTGAGCAATACCAAGCCCAATGGGGCCTGCGCCAATTATAAGTACAAATTCGCCCTTTGTAACAGCAGCTCTTTTTACAGCATGGGCTCCAATCGAAAGTGGTTCTATAAGTGCTAATTCATCTAAACTTAATCCTTCGCTTTTTATAAGTGCATGATCTGGCACGGCAACAAATTCCCGCATACCCCCATCGATGTGAACACCAAAAACACACATGTTTACGCAACAATTATTTTTACCACTTTTACAAGCGATGCAATTTCCACAATGCATGTACGGTATCATTGTAACCTTATCGCCTGCAGTAAATCCAACTGCTTTTGTTTGAACGATAGTAGCTGCAAGTTCATGTCCTAAAATGCGGGGATAATTAAAATAAGGTTGCGTTCCTTCAAAAGCATGTAGGTCTGTTCCGCAAATACCAACACGTTCTATTTTTAAAAGCGTTTCACCCTCGGCAGAGGCAGGCATTTCAGTATTGATATAATCAAATTGACGAGGCGTTGTACAAACGAGTGCTTTCATACCGCTAAATTACTGCTTTGTAAATACCATACAGTGTTGCCATGGTAGATTGTCTATATTTTTATCAAATGCAAAGCCTGCTGCTTTAAATTCTTTAATAGCCTGCACTTCACTCATTTTATGAATGGTTTTAATAGGTACTGTAAGGTCTTCGGCCCTAAATTCTACCAACACTAATTTACCACCAGGCTTTAATGCCGCGCGCATGGATAAAGCCATTTCGTACGGAAAAGAAAACTCATGATATACATCTACAAGTAGCATCATATCAATGGTATTTTCAGGTAAAGACACTTTTTGTTCTGTACTTAATATAGGTACAATACGTGATAATTTTTCCTGCTTGATTCTGGCGTTTAAATATGCAATCATTTCTGGTTCCACATCAACTGCAAACACTTTTCCAGTCCCTACCATTTTTGAAAGTAAGGCACTATGATAGCCACTACCCGCTCCTATATCTGCAACAACCATCCCTGGCTTTACGGCTAAATTTTTTAATAACAGAGAGGTGTTTTCTTCCATTTCTCTTTCCTCTCTTTCGAGCCAATCTATTCCGAAATGGCTCATTACATGTGCTATTTGCCTACCCATATACCACTTATTAATACCGTTAGGGTCCCCTGCCCTTATTTTATATCGATCTTGACCCAAAGTGCATAGGGATATCGTCAAAAAAAGAGTAAGTAATACGCTGGTTTTTATTGAATGCATGGTTCAATTTAAAACAAAAAAGGTATCTAACCAATAATTGAAAAAATGATAGCTAGTAGGACCAAATTTCGTAATTTGTAATATGCCTAATTTCAAAATAATACAGCATTATAAGCTTTGGGTTTTAGTTCCTTTTTTAATACTCTCGCTATTTGCGAAGGGTCAACATCCTAATATTATTTACATTCTAACAGACGATCTTGGATATGGAGACGTGAGCGCTTATAACTCCAAATCAAAAATTGCTACACCCTCAATTGATGGCTTAGCTAAAGAAGGCATGACATTTACAGATGCGCATTCCAACTCATCTGTTTGTACGCCCACTAGGTATGGCATATTAACTGGCCAATATGCATGGAGAACCCGTTTAAAAAATGGTGTATTGTGGAGTTATGACAAGCCTTTAATTACGCCGGATCAATTAACGGTAGCGCAGCTTTTAAAAAACAAAGGATACCAAACAGCATGTATTGGCAAATGGCATTTAGGATTAGATTGGGCTAAACAATCGAATGGAGAAATTGATTTTACAAAGCCCATTAATAGAGGCCCCACCCAACTTGGATTTGATTATTTTTTTGGCATTACAGCTTCACTTGATATTCCACCCTACGTTTATATCAATGGTAATAACGTTACGGCTACAAGCATTGATAGTATTAAGGAGCAAGGTGGGCAAGGATTTTGGAGAGCAGGGCCTATTGGAAATGATTTTAAACATCAAGATGTGCTAGATACTTTTGTAAGTAAGTCTATACAATACATTGAAAAAGCATCAAAGCAAAAAGATCCATTTTTTTTATACTTGGCACTTGCCTCACCACATACACCTATATTACCTTCTAATGCTCAAACAGGCAAAACAGGCACCAATGCCTATGGCGATTTTGTTGCCATGACAGATGAAAAAGTTGGGGAGTTACTTCAGTACCTAAAAGAAAAAAACTTGGATAAAAACACAATGATTGTTTTTACAAGTGATAATGGATGTTCGCCCACTGCTAACTTTAAAGAATTACTTGAAAAAGGTCACGACCCAAGTGCCGGATTTAGAGGTACCAAAGCTGATATTTATGAAGGCGGACACCGTATTCCATTTATTGTAAAATGGCCTGGGGTTGTAAAAACGAACAGCATAAACAGTGCTACTATTTGTCTTACAGATTTTATGGCAACCTGTTCCGATTTATTGGGTATGCCTTTGCAAAACAATACGACTCAAGATAGTTACAGCTTATTGCCATTATTGACATCATCTAAAAAAACCAATTACCAAAGAACCAGTACCATCCATCACTCCATAGATGGCTATTTTGCCATTAGAAAAGGGGATTGGAAATTAGCAATTTGTAGCGGCTCTGGTGGGTGGAGTGCGCCAACCGAAAATCAGGCTATAAAAAATAACATGCCTGCCATACAATTGTATAATTTAAAAGAAGATCCTACCGAACAAAATAATGTACACGATAAATACCCTGAAATAGTTCGTGCATTAACAGCGGAACTTGAAAAAATAAAAACAACTAAAAATTAATGCCATGAAATACATTCTAACACTATTACTCTTTACAAACTTTGCTTTTGGGCAAACGAGTCAAATAAAATGGATGGATCCTACTCAAATGAAAGAGCAATGTATTGATGGACGCGGATGGAATGATGGATACACTTTCCCTTACGATAGGCTTCCGCAAAAAGCGCAAAGTATGGTAAGACCTGTACTCTGGGATTTATCTAAACACACTGCTGGTGAGTATATTAACTTTACCACCAATAGCAGCACTATTTATGTAAGGCTTAAAGTTAAAGGCGCTCAAGCGATGGCGCAAATGCCAGCTACTGGCGTAAGTGGTGTAGACTTATATGCTAAGGGCCCTTTGGGCAGTTGGAGCTGGACCAAAGCAACAGTAAATTTTAAAGATACCATTACCTACAAATTTGAAAATATACATGATCCAGCATTGTTTGAATATTTTAGACTCTACCTCCCACTTTGCAATGCCGTTTCATGGTTAGAAATTGGCGTTCCAGAAAATTCTACTTGTACGCTGCTACCTGCACAAAATGAAAAGCCCATTGTAGCCTATGGCACATCTATTATGCATGGTGCTTACGCAAGTAGGCCTGGGCTTGGATGGACAAATATTTTAGGCAGAAAACTAAATTCAAAAATGATTAACCTTGGTTTTTCGGGTAATGGCCAACTCGAGCCAGCCATGATAGACCTCATTAATGAAATAGACGCTAAACTATATATTTTAGATTGTATACCCAACCTTTGGGACAAGACAAAATTTAGTGCCGAGGAAATTGAAAAAAGGATGCGTCATGCACAACTAGAAATTCACAAAAAACATCCGGGCGTTCCTATCATTTTTACAGAACACTGTAGTGGCAAAGAAGGCATCAATTTAGATACCGTTATGGCTCAAAAATATATTGCAGTTAGTAAAATTTCTGCTGACGTATTTAAGAAAATGAAAAAAGAGGGCATCAAAAATATCTATCAGCTTACTGCTAATGAAATTGGTTTTAACACAGAAAGCACACTCGACGGTACACACCCTAATGATATTGGCATGATGCAATATGCAAATGCTTACTACCATTTAATTCGAAATAAAATTGGTTTATCTAAATAAACGCTTCATCACATGAAAAAAAGATATTTTTTTACACTGTTCCTAACGCTAACTGGTTTTATAAATGGTTTCGCCCAAGATCAAATATTGTATAAGAAAATAGACACCACTCAACTCTATTTAACGGTGTACCCTTCGGTAATAAAAGAGTCAACCAAAAAGTCGCCAGCCATAGTTTTCTTTTTTGGAGGTGGGTGGAATAATGGAACCGTAAAGCAATTTGAGCAACAAGCCCTCTATTTTAGCCAAAGAGGCATGGTATGTGTTCTCGTTGACTACCGTGTAAGAGAAAAACAAAAAACCACTCCTTTCGAATCTTTGAAAGACGCAAAATCAGCTATTAGATATATTAGAGAACATGCCAACGAGTTACAGATAGATCCTTCAAAAATTGTAGCATCAGGCGGATCTGCAGGTGGACATTTAGCAGCAGCCACAGCTATAATCAATGATTACAATGAAAGTACAGATAACACTGCAATTAGTTGTGTTCCGGATGCGCTCGTACTATTTAATCCTGTATTTGATAACGGCCCGGGCGGATATGGTTACGAAAGAATAGGAGAAGCTTACAAGAATTTTTCGCCCCTTCATAATATTAAAAGTGGCGCACCGCCTACCATTGTATTTTTAGGAGACAAAGACCATTTAGTACCTGTAGAAACTGCCAAATATTATAAAACAATTATGGAGAAAGTAAAAAGTAGATGTGACCTATTTGTGTATGAAGGCCAAGGACATGGATTTTTCAACTACAAAAATTTAGAATACTACAAAAAAACAGTTTCAGAAACAGATACTTTTTTACAATCGATAGGGTTTTTAAATAAAGATCCGTTTGTGGAAATAAAATAATGAGCATTACCCATAAAAATAGCAGCGACAAAAAACTCTAAATAAAATTTATGAAAAAAGTATATTACGTAGGTGATTGGGCCATTCTAACAGGTCCCGTTTTTGCAGAAACCCCTTTTCATCATAGCCCAAAAGGACTGGAAATTTTTAATTATGGTATTTGGTTAAAAGAGGCTTTAGAAAAAGATCCAGAATACCAGGTAAACTCAGTTTCAGCATGGGATTTTTATAACAATTTAGGGCCTGGCGATTATGAACAAATTTTAATTGACTACGACCTTATTATATTTAGTGATGTAGATTCTAAACTTTTTCAACTCTCTCCTAAATTTTTTGATAGAAGTAAATTTGGAAAAGAAATCCTCACTTTCCCTGACAGAATTAGACTTTCTGTAGAGCATGCGAATGCTGGTGGACGGTATATGTTTCTAGGTGGATGGTATTCCTTTAACGGAGAATTGGGTAAAGGTGGTTGGGGAAGAACTCGATTACGTGAAATGCTTCCAGTGAAATGTTTGGATATAGAAGACTTGGTAGAAACTACGGAAGGGTTTTCGATGGAAATTACGCCTGAAGGTAAAGCACTATGTCCTACACTCAACTTAGATGGTTGTCCTCCTATATTAGGGTATAATAAAACCATAGAACTTGAAGATTCGATTGTTATTGCGAGGTATAAAGAAACTGGAGATCCTGCAATCATTATCAGAAATACGAATGCTGGAAAAGTATTGGCATATACTTCTGACCCTTGTCCACATTGGGGCTGCAATTTTGTTTTTTGGGATGGATATGCAGCTTTTTGGCAATCACTTGCAAAATTAGTACTCGCTTAAAATTACATAGCATGAAAAGAAGGAATTTTATTGGCTTAAGTTCATCTATTGGCTTAATGGCCAGCATCTTACCTGCTTCGAGTTTGACAGCGTCTATTAATGCGGAAAAAAATGAAAAGAGATATCAAAATGGAGCAAGCCCATGGCCAATTTGTTTAGATACAGCAACCATAAGGCCTGCATCGCTTCTCGAAAAAATAAAAATTGCAGCAGAAGCAGGTTATGACGGTATAGAACCCTGGGATGGTGAACTAGAAGAATATGAAAAAAATGGTGGAAATTTAAAAGAGCTAGGGATACAAATAAAAAAGCTGGGACTTAAAGTGCCTAGTGTGATAGGACTTTGGAATGCGATTCCAGACACTATGGAATTATTTTTAAAATCATTGCCAGAAACGCGTCGGCGTATGCGCATGGCACATGATATTGGTGCAGAGCATATTCAAACAATACCCAATGAACTTTCTCCAAATTATAACCAAAAATGGGTTGCAGATAGATACAAAGACATTATAGAAATTGGCATAAAGGAGTATAACATTAAACCAGCGCTTGTTTTTGTAAAGTATTTTACAATAAAAACTTTAGGACAAGCGGCGGGTATTGCTATGGACGCAAATCATCCAAATGCATTGGTTATACCCGACGTATATCACATGTACATTAGTGATGGCGGATTTGATGGATTAAAAATGCTAAAAGGGAGCGCCATTGCGATATTTCAATTTAATGACGCACCTGTATCACCTGCATTTACCGAGTTAAGAGACGAACACCGGGTATATCCAGGTGATGGCATTTTACCGCTAGATTCAATATTTAAGGATTTAAAAGCCACTGGCTATAAAGGATTTATTTCTTTAGAAATGTACAATCCAAACTATTATAAAGAAGATTTGTTAACTGTAGCTAAAACGGGTCTTAAAAAAACATTAGAAGTACTCAAAAAGGCTGGCGTATAACTAAGTAAACAAATCAATCAGATCACATCCAATGAATAAAAATTATATTTTAATTCTCATTACAACTTGGATGCTTACCGCTTGTTCCAAATCTAAAAGTACGAACGCCAATACCGTTAACCCTGGTATCACAAATAATTTTACCGATTCAATCAATTACTTAGCACTTGGGGATTCTTATACTATTGGCACATCTGTTGATGTAGCAGATAGCTATCCAAATCAAACTTTTCAATTATTAAAAGGAGCTAAGTTTACAATGAATTCGGTTCAAATCATTGCAAAAAATGGATGGACTGCCGATGATTTAAAAAATGGCTTAGCCAGCGCTGATAAAAAAAGTATTTATCAAGTGGTCAGTATATTAATTGGCGTTAACAACCAATACCAAGGTAGGCCCATCAAAGATTTTGAAACAGCTTTTATTTCTCTGCTACAATCGGCCATTACACTCACCGGAAATAAATCCAAAAGAGTTTTTGTAATTAGTATTCCTGATTGGGGCATAACACCGTTTGCATCAGGTCGGGACCGTAAAGAAATTGCAACAGAAATAGACAACTACAATATAATTTGCGAAAAAAACGCAAAGTTGTACGGCGCTAATTATATAAATATCACTGACGCATACCGCCTCGATGGGTATAAAACCGACTATTTAGCATATGATGGCTTACACCCCTCTAAATTGGAATATACCAAGTGGGCCATTAAGCTAACGCAGCAAATAACAAATATTTTTGCATCAGGCGGATAAAATTAAATAAACGAGTCCCGCCTATTTTCCTTTTAGGTATTTATCCAACCAACGTCCTTGCTCATACAACAAGTGCAACACATTTTCTTTTCCTTTGTAGCCGTGCGCCTCATATGGTAAGTAAACAAACCTTACGGTACCGCCGTGACCTTTAATAGCAGCATATAAACGCTCACTATTAATAGGGAAGGTTCCGGTATTGTCATCCATTTCTCCGTGGGTTAATAAAATTGGTGTTTTAATTTTATTGGCATGTGCAAATGGACTCATATCAAGGTATAACTGAGGTGCTTGCCAGAAAGTGCGATCTTCATTTTGAAAACCAAAAGGTGTTAAGGTACGGTTGTAAGCGCCACTGCGTGCAATACCCGCTTTAAACAAATTACTATGAGCTAATAAGTTTGCTGTCATAAAGGCACCGTAGCTATGACCACCTATTGCCATTTTATTACGGTCACTAACGCCCATGCTTACTAATTTATCAATAGCAGCATTGGCATTTAAAATTAATTGATTCACAAAATCGTCATTTGGTTTTTTATCTGGAGCAGTAGCAACGATAGGCATTTCGGCATTGTCTAAAATAGCATAGCCCTGAGTTACATAAAATACAGGAGAACCCCAGCTAAGTAGCGTAAACTTATGTTGGTTACCTCTTATTTGGCTCGCATCTGCAGCACTTGTAAACTCGCGGGGATACGCCCAAAGCAATGTAGGTAATGGGCCGTCCTTTTCTTTATTGTATCCCTTAGGCAAATACAAATCACCGGTTAAGTCTATGGCATCGGCTCTTTTATATTTGATTTTTTGTTTTGTAACGCCTTCCATACTTGCGTATGGGTTACTAAAATTAGTTATCGCAACAGAAGTGTTTGTTTGTAAAGATTTTAGGAAATAATTAGGTACTTCTTTTTCAGTTTCTCTACGCGTGATGATTTGTAATGTAGCAGCATCTAACACATCTACTACATATTCGAAACAATCTTCTCTACTACGCCATATAATTTCATTGGCTTTAGTATCTAGGTTATAAATAGATAAATAAGGTAAATCTCCTTTATCAGAAGCACCTGTAGTATTGTTCATTAATACCGAACGGCCACTATTGAGGGTTGCAATAACACTTTTGCCGTATTTATTTTTTATTGTTACAGGATTACCCAGGTTACTATAAGCGTCGGTTAAGCTTCTTTCATATAAAGTGGTTAAACTACCTGCTTTAGTACTATAAACGCTTACTTTATAGCGCTGCTTGGTTCTTAAAACTTCTGTAACAAGTGCAAGTGATTCATCACCCCAGCTAATATTTGAAAAACGAGCCGCAGTTTTAAATAATTCGCGAGGCGCTTCTGTAAAAGGAGCAGAAATGGCTATTACCGCATCATGAAAAGGAACTGCTTTTTTAATGAAGCCACTATCTAAAGGCATAGCATACACAAGTGTAGCAGCTTCATCATCTTTCCATTCAAAACCACGAGGTGCGTTTTGAACATTATCATAACCACTTGGCGTTCCTTCTGAAGAAGGCAATTGCGCAATTGTTTTTACCAGCGTACCATTTTTGTCAAGCACTTGCATAGTAGAGGCAAAACCACCTGCGGTTACTAAATAAGAGAAAGGCTTACTTAAAGTTCTTGTAAGCATATAATTTTTATCGGGAGAAATACTAAAGCTATTGGTTAACGCAGGCGCACCCACTTTTGTTTCTACCCCATTTTTATTTTTAACCAACTGACTCTTTGCTAAAAATTCAAAAACATACTCGTCATAAGGGGATTTAATTAAATCTTGGTAGGTAACACTTGGCGCCGCTTTACCTAAGTTTTCTTGAATGGTTGGACCACTCGGCGTAATAGGTTTTTTGGCCAAAGCGCTTGCCGTATTCACATTCACTTTGTAAAGTAGGGTTACATCGTCTAACCAAACCAGGCTAGATCCTAAAATTAAATTAGCCGCTGTTTTATTGATTTTTTGACAAGTTAATGTTGTTAAGTCTATTACATATACATCCACTGCATTTGCTGACACATTGTAAAATGCAATTTTATTTTCTGATGGATTCCAGGTAGGGCTTAACGCTGCAATTGAAGCAGGCATAGCCTTTATTACGAGTGCTTTACTTGTAGCAATATCTTTTATGGTTAATCCTTTGATATAGTTTTGTCGCGTTGGCGAAAAATTATTTGGGTTTAAACGAAGGCCAGCAATTTTAAATTCGGCTTGTCCAAGCTCTTCTACTAATGGATAAGAAGGGCGCTCCATCACTAGCATGTATTTTGCTTTACCGTCTACACTAATAGATGGCGTGGGTGCCGCTAATAATAAGTCTGCAATTTCTTTTGGAGGAAGCTGATAGTTACTTTCATCTTGGGCGGCAGTGTGCAAACTAATAAGCGCTAAAATAAAAAGGCTAAGTATAAAACTTGTGATCTTTTTCATTGAATCTATTTTGAGTAAATTTAATAATAATTTGAAGTGTTGCTTAATTGGTAGGGGCAACAGGTCCTTTACGCATTGCTTTTACTTGTGCTGGCCATTGAACTGGCTTGCCAGTTCTTCTATCAATTCCTAAATCTGCTTTGTCTCTTGGAAAAGTTGCATTGTCTTCGCAAGCCATGTATACCAAAATTGCGGTAACCATTGCATTGTTTTTTACATCATCAAAAATGATTTTATCAAACGTGTCTCTATTGGTATGCCAAGTATAATTAAAATAAGACCAGTTTAAAGCTCCTAATGAAAACCCTGGAGCACCCACTCCAATAAAAGAAGCATGATCACTTCCGCCACCACCTGGAGAGCCCGGAAAAGTTGTTTTAATAGAATCTTTCATACTATTAGGAACTGCAGCCAACCATCTTGTTAAAAATTCACCAGCATATTTAAAACCTTGTCCAGAAATATTCACAATTCTGCCTGTTCCATTATCCTGATTAAACAAAGCCTGAAGTTTACCAACTATTTCTGGATGATCTTCTACAAATGCTCTTGAACCATTTAAGCCTTGTTCTTCACTACCCCAGTGTCCTACTAAAATAGTACGCTTAGGATTGGGATATACCAACTTTAAAATTCGCATGGCCTCCATCATAGTTAATGTTCCTGTGCCATTATCGGTAGCACCTTGGCCAGCATCCCAAGAATCGAAATGCGCTGATAACATTACATATTCGTCGGGCTTTTCTGTGCCTTTGATTTCTGCAATGGTATTAAAATTTGGAACAGTCCCTAAATCTTTAGAATCGGTTCTGATGCTAATGATTGGATTTGAACCAGACTCTACTAGTCGGTACAATGATCCATAATCTTCTAGTGCAATATCAACTGTTGGAACTTTTGAAGTGTACGCATTAAATATTTTATCAACGCCCCAACCGTTAGACCAACCATTGGTTAAGATACCCACAGCTCCGGCCTTTTCTAAAATAATAGGAAGCATTCGGGATGAATATCCTGTTTTATTGATTCGTTTACGCCAAGCTTCTGTTTGCTCGGCACGTTCTTTTTTTAATTTATCAAATGACACCGACGTTGCAAATTGTTGCCAGTTATCATCAGGTCTTCCAGTGGGCTGATTCATTGATATCATTACAAATTTTCCTTTTACAGAAGGTAACCAACTAGCAAAAGCTAGTGAATCTGCAACATCTGGTATAATAACGATTTCCGCTTTTACAGATTTTCCTTTTGTGGAAGGACTCCAAGACAATTGAGTTCCTTCTAAACTTTTTACTCTTGGAGAAAGCATATCAATATGCGTGATGCCACGCTCCCATCCTTTCCACTCACCCCACTGCTCATTGCGTGCATTAATACCCCAACTAGCGTATTTTTCTACAGCCCAATCGTTGGCTTTTTTCATTTGAGGTGTTCCTACAAGTCTTGGCCCAATTCCATCTAATAATTCGTGCGCCAATTTTTGTAATTGGGAATTATTGGTTTCTTCCTGTACAATTTTATCGATAACTGTTTGTGCAGATAAAATATTGGTTGTAAAAATAGAAACAATGATAAAAAGCTTTGCTATGCTTCCAACATAATTAAAGCTAGTAGATTGAAGTGTTTTCATAGTTTTAAATGTATGAATTATTTGTCAATCTAACCATTTTTTAGAACCTCATAGTGGGCATATTTCTTTCTTGCTCTTTTGGTTGTGTTTTCAAGGATGCCTAACCAGTATAATAAGTATATTATTGGGGTAATTGGAAAACGCAATAAATCATAAAAATACCTTTCTCTTATGTAGGTGATTTTTACAAGTTTTTCTAGAAAGAAATCGGAGTGCTTTTTTGCTAAGTAGCGGTGTATAATAACATTTCGGTCTTTATTATTAAATACTGAAATCATAGAATCCTCCACAATTCGGTAATAGTATAGCTTTTCATTTATGAAATGAAAGACGAAATTATTTTTTGAAGCACTGATCCAAAAATCCCAGTCTTCAAACCCATAACTAGGCATACATTCATCGTAACCTCCGTTTTTTACCCATACTTCTTTTTTAAATATGGCGCAAGCGTCGGCACAGTTACCTGTTACAAGCCCTAAATCATCAAAAGGACGAACCTTAAACTGGCGCTTTTTTAATGTAGTATTTCCAAAAAATATGGGAGCCGCATAAACAATATCAGCACTATTTTTTTCGAGTACAGGAATGGCTTTATTGATATAGTCGGGATGAATTTTATTGTCGGCATCTAGCGGTAAAATATACTGTCCAGTAGACTTTTCAATTCCTGTATTACGCGCCTTGCCTGGACCACCATTTGTTTGATGAATAACGGTATAATTTAACGCTTTTAGCGCCTCTAATTTTTGAAGTGTACCATCATCCGTAGATCCATCATCTACGATAATGACTTGTGTATTGTAGTTTATTTTTTGATTATCAATACTATCTAATGCCTCCTGAATATACTGCCCATGATTGAAACATGGAATTACAATGCTTACAGTTATAGATTGATTTAGGCTACTTGCGGACATGTTACATATAATTAACTAAATATATAATATTAAGCTAATTTAATAG